>JAESGJ010000173.1_pt1 | contig 83000 bp, 84 predicted proteins | sample 9266241 | NCBI WGS metagenome assembly JAESGJ01 (sample SAMN14514841, study PRJNA621669) | algae metagenome | isolation source: Brasilonema octagenarum HA4186-MV1 and co-occurring heterotrophs from wet... | place: USA: Manoa Valley, Hawaii | collected 2009-07-20
TTGCCCGGTTGAGCAAGACACATCACCACAAGACTTGGCGCACAGACCCCGGGCGCCAGGACCACACGATTTTGCCGTACGCCGATCGCACCGGTCGTGTGCGCGACAATCTTGCTCACGGTTGCCCGCCCTGCAAAACCCTTCGCGCCGATGCGATCTGCGTCCACCGCCGCCCGGCCCGCGTTCGTGACGATCGCGATACGCCCCTCTTCCTTGGGCCGGGTTAAGGCGACACATACGCCGTTTCCGAAATTCGGTAAAGTGGAATATTTTCACCGCGTCGCGTTGACCTATGGGTAGGGTGTTTCGCCCGTCGTGCAGCGCCAGGGATTGTGGGTGGAGAGGCGCTTTAGTCCGGCGCTGTCGGTACTCCCGGATTCTGCGCGGCAGCCTGCGCCGGCTTCGACGGCGGATGGCGGCCGGCCCTGGTTAGATCGCGGCGCAGCGGCAGCGGCGCCGCGTGCAGCGCGAAGGCGATCGCGATCTGCGTCCTGTTCTGGAGCCGGTATTTGCGCATGATATTGCCGATATGCGCCCGCACCGTGTTTTCCGAGATCTTGAGTTCGTAGGCGATGTTCTTGTTCTGCAGCCCACGAGCGATCAACATCATCAGCTCTCGTTCGCGCGGTGTCGGTGTAATCGAATCCCTCGGATCTGCGCTCATGGTTGGCTCCTCGCTGGTCTTCCGCATGATGTGGCCGCCTGCGGCATCTTCTCACTCCGTTTTGAGCGCCTCGATCGGGCTGAGCTTGGATGCCTTGTGGGCGGGGTAGAAACCGAAGATGAGGCCGGTGGCGATCGAGAAGACGAGGGCAAGGGCGATCGCCTGACCATCGATCGAGGTGATCCACCCGGCCATGCGGGCGACCGTCATCGAGAGCGTGACTCCGCCGGCGACGCCGATGGCGCCGCCGAGCAGGCAGAGCACCAGCGCCTCGCAGAGAAACTGCAGACGGATGTCGCGCATCCGCCCGCCGAGCGCGCGGCGGATTCCGATCTCCCGCGTGCGTTCCGTGACCGACACGATCATGACGTTCATGATGCTGATGCCGCCGACCAGCAGCGAAACCGAGGCGATGGCGACGAGCAGCAGTGCGACGGTGCGGATCGCGCCCTGCTGCGCTTCCATCGCGGCGGCAGGATCCTGGACCTTGAAGTCGTCCTCCTGGCCCGCGGGGACACGGTGGCGCTGGCGCAGCAGGTTCTCGATCTCCGATCGCGCGCCCGCCATCTGCCCGTCGCCGGCGACCTTGGCGATGATGTAGGCGACCGAATCCCGGTTGATGTTGCTGGCACTGCCGAGGAAGCGCAGCTTGGCGGTGGACAGCGGCACGAAGGCGACGTCGTCCTGCGCGGGGTCCTTGCGGTCGAGAACACCAACCACCTCCAGCGGGACCTTCATGATCCGGATCTGAGCACCGATCGGGTCCTCGCCGGCCGTGAACAGTTCGCGTGCGACCCTGTTTCCGAGGATCACGACCTTGCCCGCGCCGGCCTCTTCAGCGTTGGAAAAATAGCGGCCCGCGGCGAGTTGCCAGTCACGCACCATGAAATGGGCCGTCGTGGTGCCGTTGATCGTCGTGTTCCAATTCTTGCTCTCGTGGATGACCTGCGCAGTGCCGGCGATCGAGCCGGCGGCGGCCTGGATTTCGGGAATCTGCTCGAGGATGGCCTGCACGTCGCTCTCGGTCATCGTCAGCTTGCTGCCGTCCTTGAGACGCACGCCACCCTGGTAAGCCGCGCCCGGGGTGATCATCAGCACGTTGGCACCGATCGAGCGGATCTGCTCCTGAAGGCGCAGCTGTGCGCCGGCACCGATCGCAAACACCGTCACGATGGAGGCGACGCCGATCACGATGCCGAGCATGGTGAGGAAGCTGCGCAGCGGGTTGAGCCGCAGGGCGTGCAGAGCGATCTGGAAGCCCTGGAGCATCGTCATGGCGCAACGCTCCGTTTCGGCAGGACCATGGCCTGGGTTTCGTCGGCGACGAGCTCGCCGTCATGAAGCCGGATGGTGCGCCGGCATTGCGTCGCGATGCCGGGATCATGCGTGATCATCACGATGGTCTGGCCGGACTGGTTGAGCGCGGCGAACAGGGCCAGGATCTCGGCCCCGGTGCGGCTGTCGAGCGCGCCGGTCGGCTCATCGGCGAGCACGATCAGCGGGGAGGCGATCAGTGCACGCGCAATCGCGACGCGCTGCTGCTCGCCGCCGGAGAGCTGCCGCGGGAAATGATGGGCCCGGTGCAGCATGCCGACGGCCCGAAGGCTTTGCTCGGCCCGGGCCAGGCGCTCCTTGCGGCTGATGCCGCAATAGACCAGCGGCAGCGCGACGTTCTCGATCGCGTCGTGGCGGGCCAGCAGATTGTAGGACTGGAACACGAAGCCGATGCTGCGGGCCCGCAAGGATGAGCGGCGATCTTCCGAGAGGCCGGCGACGTCCGCGCCCTGAAGGTAGATCGCGCCCTCGCTCGGCAGGTCGAGCAGGCCGATCATGTTCATCAATGTCGACTTGCCGGAGCCGGACGGTCCCATCACCGCTGCGATCTCGCCTTGCGCGATGTCGAAGCTGACATTACGCACCGCCGTCACCGCGATCCCGTCGGTGCGATAGGTTCTGCTGACCGAGCGGAGGCTGATGAGGGGCGGGGAGCCGGTCATGATCCGAACCTGATTCCGAGGAATTCAAAGCCTGCGGAGCGAATGGCCTGGCCGACCGCGACCTGGCTGCCTTCGTCGAGATCTCCGCTTTTGAGCGCAACCTGCTCGGTGCCGGCCGTGCCGACCGTCACGGCGATCCGCTGCAGCGAGCCGCTCGCGGTGCGCACCCAGACCCCGCTCTGCGAGCCGGCCGGGGCCGCCCGCGTGCCGGAAGGCTGGAAGCGCAGCGCGGCAAGCGGCACCTTCAGGACGTCGTCCTGCCGATCGATCACGATCTTCACCAGGGCGGTCATGCCGGGAAGCAACGCGCCGTCGAGATTCGAGGTTGCCAGCACGACGGTATAGGTGACGACGTGCTGCTGGGTCTGCGGTGCCTTGCGCACCTGCCGTACCACCGCCTCGAAGCGGCGGTCGGGATAGGCGTCGACGGTAAAATGGGCGCGCTGGCCGGAAGCGATGCGGCCGATATCGGCTTCGTCGACCTGGGCGTGGATCTCCATGTCTTCAAGGCGGTGGGCGACCACGAAGGTGGTGCGCGATTCCAGGCCGACCGCGAGCGTCTGGCCTTCGTTGACGAACCTGCCGACGACGACGCCGTCGATCGGCGAGCGGATCACCGTGCGGTCGAGATCGGCCTGGGCTGCAGCGAGCACGGCCGCCTTCTCCGGCACGGCCATTCGTGCCTGCTGCAGCTCCGCCTCGATGCGGCGGACATCGGCTTGCGCACCCTCCACCGAATAGGAGTTGAGCGACATCAGCACCTCGGCCTCGCGCTCCTGGGCGAGGCGAGCGGTGAACTCCGTCTGCGCGTCATCGACCGTCGTCGTCGCCACCACGTTCTGCGACTGCAGCGCCAGCTTGCGCTGCAGGGTCTTCTGCGCCGAGGATTTCACGGCCTGTGCGCTTTCGAGCTTGGCGGCGAGCACGTCGCGGCTGCCCCTGGCGTTTTGCAGGTCGATCCTGGCGCGATCAAGCTTGGCCCTGGCGATGTCGACCAGGGAATCGGCGACCGCAAGAGAGGCGCGGGCTTCGTCGACCTTGGCGGCAAAGCTGCGCGGGTCGATCAGGGCGAGCGGCTGGTCCCTGGCAACGGTATCGTTGAAGTCGACATAGACCCGGGCCAGCTGCCCGGACAGTTGGGAGCCGACCTCGATCGTCTTGACCGGCTGCAGGGCGCCGGTGACGGTGACGGTCTGCTCGATGCTGCCGCGCTGGATCGCGGCGTAGCGGAACACGGGTGCGTCCGATCCGAAGGTCGGCGCGTCGCGCCCTCGGGGGACGAGAAGCTGCCTGGTCGACTCGTAAACGCGCGTCGCACCGTTCGCCGCGCTGTTGGCTGCGCCGGTAACAGCATCCGCCCCCATGGCAACGGCCACGGCAAGGCCACACGCAGTTCCCAGCAACGCAATTGCTGACACAAATCGCATATCAAAAGCCCCCGCTTGACCGAACAGGCACCGCCGGAGGAACAACCTGAAATGGTGAGAGTATGAAGCTCGCCCCAGGCGATTATCGCGTCTCAATACTATGTCGCCGTTCTTAACGCGACGGACGGGCGCGCTCCATGATTAAAAAGTAAAGTTCGCGCAGCGCCACTATTCGTGACTTGAAGACAATGGATACCGGGCGTATCGATATGAGGCGCGCGGTATCGAACTCGATAAGCCGACCGAACGTCCCGTATGGTCTGGCCGAAGGCGGCCACTTGCCGGCGTTCGCGACGGTGGATGGGTGGCGATGCCATGATCCAGCCGGCGATATCACGACGCAGGAATGCTGCATTCTCGATAACAGCCCGCCGCGATCTCGCCGGCGGCACGACCGCATCCTCTCAATCACGAAGCCCGATATGTGAACGCCTTCACTCGTTTCCTGCGCGTGTTGGCTCTATGAGGTCGAACCGGCGCAGCGCGGCGCCGCGTTCGATCTCCGCAATTCCATCCAAGCACCTTGATCACGCTTGCAAGAAGATTGGACGGCTCGCTGCTTTTTCATCGAGCCCCAAGCCGGGGAGGCCGTTGCCCATGAGTTCAGGTCAAGCCACAGTTTATATCGTTGATGACGAAGTCCAGATCCGAACCGCGATTGGAAATCTCTGCGAGGAGACCGGTCATCAGGTGAGGTTGTTTGCGTCGACGGACGAGTTTCTCACGGAGAATATTTCCGCCGGGCCGTCCTGTCTCGTGCTCGACGTCCGCTTTCCCGGGACGTCGCCGACCGGACTCGAGCTGCAGCGCCGGCTCGCCGACACGGGCGTGTCCATTCCCATCGTCTTCATCAGCGGTCATTCGGACGTCCGCGTCTCGGTCGAGGCCATGAAGCGCGGCGCGGTCGAGTTTCTGCCAAAACCCTTCCGGGAGCAGGAGATTCTCGACGCAATCAGGCATGGCATCGAGCGCGACCGCAGGCGGCTGGAACGCGAGGACAGCATGCGCGAAGCCCGCCAACGCGTCGAGACGCTGACGGCGCGGGAGCACGAGATCATGCTGCTGATGGCCGAGGGACTCGTCGCCAAGCAGATCGCCGCGCGACTCGGCGTCAGCGAAGTGACGGCGAAGGTGCATCGCGCCAGGATGATGCGAAAGCTGCAGCTGCGTACGCCGATCGAGGTGGTGCGGCTGATCGACAGCATGGGGCACGAGACCGAGACGCGCGCCGGTGCGGAATAGCGCTGCTGCGGCCTTCACGGGCCTGCATTTCGCACGACGTCTAGTCCGTACCGATTAGCATGAACTGCAGTCTGTCGCGCAGGCAAGGACCGGTTCAAAGTTGTCCTTACGATGTCGGCCTCTTCCAAGACGGCATCCGAACCCAGTCAGACAACTTTGCCCGAAAGGAATTCTCCATGCGCAAATTTCTTTTTGCCTCCGTTGCATTGTTCGCCCTGTCGTCGGCAGCGCAGGCTGCCAACACCGCGACCACGGTACAGGTCGGCGTCGTGAACGGCTCCAGCGTTTCGCAGCAGGGCCTCACCAACGACTCGTCCTCGACCAGCCAGCTCGGCCTCGTCAACAGCGCGTCCACGATGCAGGGCACCAGCTCCGCCTCGCTCAACAACGGCAGCACGGTCAACCAGATCGGCGTGCAGAACTCGGCGACCACCGGCCAGGTAGCGTTCGGCAACAACTCCAGCGGGATCACCCAGAATTCGTTCGGGCCCGCCGCGCTGCAGAACAACGCCGCCGCCGTCGGCCAGCTCAGCGTGTTCGGCACGAACGGCAGCACCGTCTCGCAGACGGCGCACTGAGGCACGTATCGTACGGCCGGACGCACCTGATGCGGTGCGTCCGGACCGTTCTCGAAGTACCGCAACCGGCCGGCTGATCAATTGCGACGGCTCGCTTCATCTCGCGGAGGACATGACATGCGGATCACCTATTTCATTGCAACGGCCACGGCGCTCTGTGCGCTGACGGCTGCCGAAGCACAGGCCGGCAACAGCGCCAGCGTGCTGCAGTTCGGAACCACCAACACTTCGTTCATTTCGCAGAGCGGCAGCACCAGCAACAGCGCCACGACGATGCAGTTCGGGGCGACCAATACCGCGACGACGTTGCAGTCCGGCTCGCTTCTCACCGTCAACAATTCGGTGATCGGGCAGGGCGGCACGACCGCGACGGCGACCAATATGGCGCTCGCCGGCCAGGTCGGCGGCTCCAATTCGAGCCTGATCGGTCAGATCGGAGCGAACAACAGCGCCGGCGTCGGTCAGCTCGGAATTCTGAATGGCTCGACCATTCTCCAGCAGGCTCCGTGAGCGGACCGGAAATTGCGAGGCATGTCATGAAACACCATCTGGGACGCGCGGGCGCCGTCGCGCTGGCTCTCTGCTCGGTCGGCGCCGGGTCGGCCGGCGCGCAGACCGCCGACATCAAGACCATCGTCTCGGTCGGCGGGCCTCCGGTCGTGCTGAACCAGACCAGCCAGCTCAACATGGCGGGCGTGTTCATGATCGGCGGCAGCACCAGCGCGACCGTGACGCAGAACGGCACCAACAACGCGACGGGCGTCCTGCAATTCGGCGGCACGAACTCCGCATCAATCGGGCAGGCGGGGTCCAACAACCTCGCCTTCGTCGGTCAGGTCGGGCAATCGACGGGCAGCCTGATATCGCAGCTCGGCACGATGAATGCGGGCACGGTGGCGCAATTCGGCACGGTCAACCACTCCACGATCGTCCAGACCGGTCCGTAAATCGCGCGAACTCATCGGCGTCGGAAATCAGGGGGGAGAGCGATGCGGTGTGGCAGAGAGATCTTGAAGCGGGTTCTGGCCGGGGCGGCGTTGCTGGCTGCCATCGGCGCGGCGACGCCGGCGTCGGCCGGGTCGGTCCAGCGCAGCGTAACCAACCGCAACGTGAGCATCGAAACGATCGTGCAGTTCGGCGACAATGTTCAGCCCGTGACGATCGAGGAGAACAGCCGCATCAACATTGCGCGGGTGATCCAGATCGGCGGGACCGGGACAGTGGATGCGACCATCATCCAGAACGGCACGCGCAATTATGCCAATGTGATCCAGGTGGGCGGCACCACCAATGCGATCATCGGCCAGTCCGGCGTGAGCAATACCGCCGACATCACCCAGATCGGCAATTCCACCAACGCGCTCCTGCTCCAGATCGGCGACATGAACAGTGGAGCGGTGAGACAGTTCGGGCGTTTCAACTGGCTGGCGATCTTCCAGTTCGGCCGATGATGGAGGTGAGAGATGAAGTTGCTCCTGCTCGCATCCGGAATAGGACTCATGAGCGTGATCGCGGCCGCGCCGGCGGGCGCTGCCGATGGTCACACCACGGTGGTCCAGGACGAAAACGGCACATCGGTGATCACGCAAAGCGGTGATCCCGCGCAGGCCGAGGTCAAAATCGAGAAGGAGCCCGGGCGTACGACGGTCTATCGCCGCAGCGGCGGCAACACCGCGATCGTGACGCAGGGCACCGGGAATGCGCAGGACATGCTCGACTGGCTGCGCAAGCAGCAGGGACGCTGACACGTGAAGGCCCACCGTCCATGGCGGGCGGTGGGCCTCGCATGACGAGCCTTACCAGCGATAGCCGCCGGTCAGCGTGCCATTGTTGTTGCCCTCGGGGCCGACGTCGCCCTGCGTCGAGCTCGGGGTCGGATGATTGGTGCCGTTGAGGGCGCCGTAGGGCCTCGCGACATCAGGATAATACGCACGCGGTTGTACCGGCTCATAGGCCGGCGCGGTGCGGTCCCAGCCGGCGCGCGGGCCGTTCCAATCGTAGCCCTGTGCCGAGGCAGCCGCCGTCCCGGCGATGAGGGATGCGGTGACGAGCGCGAGGAGTTTCGACTTGTTGTGCATTGGAGATGCTCCTTCTTGTGTGTGGGGAAGCAACGGTTGCACTGCGGGAGCGTTCCGGGCCGGCGTATGGCGGCGCGATCAAACTCCGATCACCTGGTTATGAAGTGCCGTGATGAGGAGGGACGCGCTTGCGACGATTGCGGGCGCTCTTGTCGCACCGGTTCCCCGCGTCGGGACGGTGCTTTAACCATTAATTAATTATAGGTTTGCGGGGGAGCGACGGGCCGGCCTAGCGTGGCCGAGGGGGGCCGCGATCCGCGTAAGTCAAACGAGTTGGTGCGTAACATGACCTATCGAATTCATGGGGCCTTGCTCGCCTCGCTCAGTGCAGCCGCGCTGCTCCTTCATCCCGACGACAGTTTTGCCCGAGCCGGCGGCAGCGCGCCGCATGGAATGACCGCTGCGCCTTCCGGCGCCATGGCACGGGGGCCGATCGGGCCGGGCGCCCGGTTCCACCGGCGGAGCAGCCCCTTCGTCTACTGGCCGGGCGGCGGCGGGTTCTACGACGGCGCCGGCTACAGCCAGCCCTTCGTCGATGCCGGGCAGCCTGTCTCCACCGACGTGCGCTACACCTACACCTATGACGTCCCCTGGGACTGGTCGCATCGCTTCCCGCCGAACGTGGTGCCGTCCGACCGGCCCTACGTGCCGAGCTGCCCGACGGAGCAGGTGACGGTGCCCGGCCGCGGCGGCAGCGAGCACACCGTCAACATCATGCGCTGCTACTGAATTCAGCCCAGCTCGAAGCTGGTCACGCCGAAGACGCGGTCGATGCGGGGCGGCGCGATCGGCCCCGTATACATTCGCGCGGTCTCGAATACCGGCTTGAGGCCGAGCGCTTCCGCGAGCGCGACCGCCGCGCGATTGACGGCGGGAACGTCGAGGAAGATTTCGCCGCCAGTGGCGCTCGCCAGCAAAGCCTGAACGATCGCCTCCGCCGCTGCGCGATCGTGGGCGACGAGCGGGCCGATCTTGTTCCCGGTCCGGCAGGGCCGGATCACGCCCCATCCGGCGAGTTCACCGTCACGCATCAGCGCGCGGCCGACGTGACCTGAAGTGCCGATCCAGGCGCGCAGGAAGGTGCCGCGCCGGGCCGGGAAGACGGTGGCATCGTCGGCCTCCACGAGCGCAAGCGGGATGGTATCGAGCGCGACGACATCGGGCGGCGGCCTCAATGGCGCGGCGATGATGCCGCCGTAGCGGAAATTGGCGTAAGCGAGCTGGAAGCCGGATTTCCTGTAATTGCCCTGCTGCGCCACGACGCCGTCGAGCCCGATCACGCGCGCGCCCGCGTGCGCGAGCGCCGCGTTCCAGATGCGCAGGCCGTGGCCGGAGCCCCGAAGATCTGCACGCACGATGTAGAAGCCAAGGAAGGCGAAGCGATCATCGTAATTGACGCAGGAGACGGTCGCGACCGGCTCGCCCTCGATCTCGCCGACGAAGAAGCCTTGCGCGTCGGGCACAGCGAAGCAGGCTGCATCGCACAGACCCGGATTCCAGCCTTCGGCTGCGGCCCAGTCGACGGCGAGGGAGATTTCCTCGGGGCGCAGATTGCGGATCAGCAAATCGCTCATCGCGGGTGGCTCATGACGGATGCTTTCGACCATGGACCTGCCGACAGGTCTGGCGGTAGAAGGCCGCATGATAGGCCGAGCCTGCGGCTCGCCTCAACTGAAGGGATGATCGGTCATGGCAGCAGAGAAGGTTGCGCTCGTAACCGCCGGCGGCAGCGGCATGGGGGCAGGGGCTGCCCGGCGGCTGGCGGCGGACGGATTTCGCATCGCGATCCTGTCGTCCTCCGGCAAGGGCGAGGCGCTGGCGGCCGAGCTCGGCGGGCTCGGCGTCACCGGCTCCAACAAGGAGAATGACGATCTGAAGCGCCTCGTCGACGGCGCCATGGCCAAGTGGGGACGCATCGACGTGCTCGTCAACAGCGCCGGCCACGGGCCCCGTGCACCCATCACCGAAATTACCGACGAGCAGTGGCATGCCGGCCTCGACACCTATCTCCTGAACGTGATCCGTCCAACGCGGCTGGTGACGCCGATCATGCAGGCGCAGCAAGGCGGCGCCATCATCAACATTTCGACGGCGTGGGCGTTCGAGCCGAGCGCGATGTTCCCGACCTCGGCGGTGTTCCGCGCCGGGCTCGCCGCCTTCACCAAGATCTTCACCGACGCCCATGCGGCCGACAACATCCGCATGAACAACGTCCTGCCGGGCTGGATCGACAGCCTGCCGCAGCAGGAGTCGCGCCGCGACAGCGTGCCGATGAAGCGCTACGGCAAGGTCGAGGAGATCGCCGCGACGATTTCGTTCCTGGCCTCCGAGGGTGCCGCCTACATCACCGGCCAGAACATCCGCGTCGACGGCGGCCTGACGCGCTCGGTGTGAGGCGCGCAGTCTCGAGCGTGTCCGGTGGCGTTGTCGCGATGCGACGCGGGCCTGCTCTGCGCGTCGCCGATGATGGATGAGGCGTGGCTGTACGGTCACACCGGTCATTCGTTCGCATGATCCGAGGCGCAAATTACGTCATAGTCCTTGCGAACTGCGCCGCAGCCCAAGACGATCAACGGCGCGCGCCCTATGCCCTGACTGCGCCGGTTGCTTCGACCGCGCATTCGCGGCGCGAGGTCTATCGCGTGAGGCATGGAGACTGGAATGAAGAAGTTTTTGCTGGCGGCCGCATCGCTTGTGCTCGGCACCGCCTCGGTGCAGGCCGCCGACCTCGCGGCGCACTACACCAAGGCGCCGGCGATAGCGCCAGTCTACAACTGGACCGGCTTTTATGTTGGCGGCAATGTCGGCGGGCAGTGGGGCAGCGCCGATCTGACCACCTCGACTGTGTATTCTCCGGTGGGCTATTTCGCCGCCAGCAGTGTCCCCGCCGTCAACGCGGTCGGCGTCCAGGGCGTCAATAGCTCCAGCGTGACCGGAGGTTTAACCGCCGGCTATAACTGGCAGATCAACCGAGCCGTGCTCGGTCTGGAAGGCGACATCAACTATTTCGGCTTCAAGGGCAGCGCGAGCGGATCGGCGTTGTATCCCTGCTGCGCGCCGACCGGCTTCACCGTCAATTCGTCGGTCTCGGCCGACTGGCTCGCCACCATCCGCGGCCGTATCGGATTCCTGGCGGCCCCGACGTGGCTGCTCTATGCCACCGGCGGTGCAGCGATTGCCGAGGTGAAGGGCAACTTCAACTTCACAGATACGTTCGCGGCTGCGACAGAATCCGCTGCGATCCGCGATACCCGGGTCGGCTGGACTGCCGGCGTCGGCACCGAATACGCCTTCGGCGGCGGTTGGTCGCTGAAAGCCGAGTACCTCTATGTCGATCTCGGCCGGGCCAGTGTGACAAGCACCAATCTGGCCGCGTTCGTGCCCGCCACCGGCTTCCCGACCAACGTCTTCACGCACTCGGTCGATCTCAAGTCGAACATCGTCCGCGTCGGCGTGAACTACAAGTTCGGGGGCCCGGTCATCGCCAGATACTGAGCTTCGTCGCAGTTACCCATAGAGTGTGGAAAGCCCCGGCCCAGCCGGGGCTTTTTTCGTTGGAGTTCCGGTCCTGCGCGGCGCAAAATAATTACTTAGCCATTGAGCTAACAATTATTGACGTCGGGACCAAGATCGCCCTATAGTTAGCTTCATGGCTAACCAATTATCCCGCCTCGACCAAGTTTTCGCAGCGCTTGCCGATCCCACAAGGCGGGCAATCGTGATGCGGCTGTGTGCCGGCGAGGCCTCGGTCGGCGAACTCGCCGATCCCTTCGACATGGCGCTGCCCAGCTTCATGAAACACATCCATGTGCTGGAGACGAGCGGGCTGCTGCTGTCGGAGAAATCCGGCCGCGTGCGCACCTGCCGCCTCAGCCCGGATGCGCTGTTCGGCGCGGAGGACTGGTTCCAGCAGCAGCGGGCGATCTGGGAGGCGCGTCTCGACCGGTTCGAGGCCTATGTGATGAAGCTCAAGAAGGAGAGGGAGTCGGCCGGAAAGCCGTCCCGAACAAGCAAACGGAAAGGTGCCAAGTGATGACCAGTTTTGCCAATCCCGCACTGTCGCAATGGTCGCTGGACCGCGAGATCGTGATGTCGCGCGTGATCGACGCGCCGCGTGATCTGGTGTTCGAGGCGTGGTCCGACCCGAAGCATCTGCCGCAATGGTTCGGGCCGAAGGGATTCAAGATCGAGACCTTCGAGATCGACGTCCGGGTCGGCGGCGTCTGGCGTTTCAACATGATCGGGCCCGACGGCACGGTCTATCCGAACCGCATGCGCTTCCGCCGTATCGAGCGGCCGTCGCTGATGGAAATGGATCACGGCGTCGACCAAGACGAGGATCCCGGCATGTTCCGCTTCACTCTGACGTTTGCCGAGCAGAGCAACGGCAAGACCGTGCTGATGATGCGCCAGCTGGCCTCGAGCACCGAGCAGCGCGACGGCATGATCGGCTTCGGCGCCGTCGAATACGGCTATCAGACACTCGACAAGCTCGCGGCCTATGTGGCGGGCTTGAAGCGGTAAGCCAAGGTCTTGGTCGTCATGCCCGGGCTGTCCCGGGCATCCACGTTATGCGTGCTGCGGTGTTGGGCGTGGATGGCCGGGACAAGCCCGGCCATGACGAGAGGAGTGGGAACGTCGCATAACCTGAAAACTCATTCCTTCGCTTCGTCGGTCACGATGTCGCCGAGCTTCTGCCAGCGCTGGCCGTCGAACTGCACCATCTGGAACTGCTTGTTGACGCGATAGTCGGTCGGCGAGGTCGTGACCGAGATCCCCGGCAGCGTCAGGTCGAGCACGACGTTCTTGAGGTTGGCAGCCTGCCGCATCACGTTGTCGCGGGTCAGATCGTCGCCGCATTGCTTCAGCACCTGCACCAGGAGCTGGGCCGTGATGTATCCGTAGACGTTCAGGTTCGAATCCTTGTCGCCCTCGGGGTAGTATTTCGCCATGAAGGCGAGATAGCGCTTCATGCCGGCATCGTCCTTCCATTCGGGATCGGCGGCATCCTTGACGTAGCCGACGCTGACGACGCCCTTGGAATTGTCCAGGCCCGCCGGCTTCAGCACGGCGCTGACCGAGGAGGCGTTGATGTCGATGATGTGCAGCGGCTTCCAGCCGATCTCGGCGACCTTCTTGATCGCCTGCGCGGCCTGCTTCGGCGTCGTGGCGCTGAACAGCACGTCGGCGCCGGCATCCTTCAGCCGCAGGATCTGCGAATCGATCGTCGGCTCGGTGATCTCGTAGGACGTCTCGGCCACGATCATCTTCGCCTTGTCGCCGAGGCCGGCCTTGAGGCCGGCGAGATAATCCTTGCCGAGGTCGTCGTTCTGGTAGAGGACGCCGATCTTGGCGTTCGGATGGTTCTTCAGCAAGTATTGCGCGTAGATCCGGCCCTCGACGAGGTAGGACGGATTGAAGCCCATGGTCCAGGGGAAGTTCTTGGGATCGGTGAAGCGCGCCGCGCCGGTCGCCGCGAACAGCTGCGGGATTTTCTTGGCGTTGAGATATTTCTGCACGGCAACGTTCGGCGCGGTGCCGATGATCTGGAACGTCAGCAGCACCTCGTCGCTTTCGACCAGCTTGCGGGTCTGCTCCACCGTCTTCGGCGGCGAATAGGCATCGTCGTACTGGATCAGCTCGACCTTGCGGCCGTTCACGCCGCCCTCGTCGTTGATCATCTTCATGTAGGCGGCCTGGGTCTTGCCGATCACGGCATAGGCCGAGGCCGGGCCGCTGAGTGGGACGGTCTGGCCGACCTTGATCGCGGTGTCGGACGCGCCGACATCGTATTTCTTCTGCGCCTGCGCGCATGAGAGCGACAGCGCGAGAAGCAATGCGGAGGCTGCGATGTGTTTAAGAGAAGCGCTTGTCATGTCCGGTCCTTCCCGATTGTCATTCGCCCTTGAGACCGGCGTCGCGGATCAGCTTGGTCCATTTCTGGGTCTCGGCGTCGATGAACTGGCCGAACTCGGCCGCGGTGCCGGCACGCACTTCGAGGCCCTGGGCGGTCAGCTTGTCCTTGATCCCAGGCTCGGCGAGCGCGCGCAGAATCTCGGCCTGGAATTTGTCGACGATCGCGCGCGGCGTCGTGGCGGGCGCCATGAAGCCGTACCAGCCCGCGGCGGCCACGTTGGGAAAGCCCTGCTCGCGCAGGGTCAGGGCCTGCGGATAGAGCGCGCTGCGCTCGGCCGAGGCGACGCCGAGCACGGTGAACTTGCCGCTCTGGATGTAGGGCAGGGCAGTCGGCAGCGCCGTCAACGTGGCGTCGACGCGGCCGGCCAGCAGCTCGGTGTAGGAGGCGGCATCGCCCCGGAACGGAATGTTGAGACCTTTGACCCCGGCGTCGCGGAACAGCAGCTCACCGGCGAGGTGCGGCTGCGAGCCGGCGCCGGGAGAGGCGAAGGTCAGCCCGTCCGGTTTCGACTTGCCATAGGCGATCAACTCGGGGAGCGTCTTGAACGGTGCATCGGCGCTGATGATGAGGAACAGCGGCGCGACCACGACCATCGCGACCGGCTGCAGATCCTTGCGGTCATAGGTCAGCTTGCCGAACAACGCCTCGGCGGTCGCGTAGGGGGCCGCGACATAGAGAAGGGTGTAGCCGTCGCCCGGCGCATGGGCGACCATGTCGTTGGCAATACGGGTGCCGGCACCGGGCTTGTTCTCGACGATGAACTGCTGTCGCAGGCTGCGGCCGAACTCTTCGGCCAGCAGGCGGAGCGAGATGTCGTTGGAGCCGCCGGGACCGTAAGGCGAGATCAGCCGCACCATGCGCGCCGGCCATGCATCGTCGGCTTGGACTGTCAGGCTCGAGCCCGCGACCAGTCCGCCTGCGAGCGTGCCCAGCAGGGTTCTGCGTGTGACCTTGAATGATGTCACTGTCTCTTCCTCCGTATATTCTTGTCTGCTTCTTTTTGGTCTTGTTGGTCTTGTTGTTGCGCTCAGATCACCTTTCGCTCGGTGAGCCTTTCGACCTCCTGGTCGGACAGGCCGAGCCAGTTGCGAAACACCTCGTCATTGTCCTGGCCGACGTCGCCGGCGGCGTGGCGCATTTGCGCGGGATCATTGGTGAAGCGCGGAACGATGTTGGTCATGGCAACCGTGCCGAAATCCCGGTCGGGGACGCGGGTGATGACCTCGCGCGCTTTCACCTGCGGGTCGTCGGCGATCTGGTCGATCGAATAGATCGGAGCGAGCGTGCCTTTCGCGGCATCGAATCGCGCGAGGACCATGTCGAGGGGATGGGCGGCACACCAGCCGGCGAAGATGTCGTTGAGCTCGGAAGCGTGCTTGACCCGCCGGTCGTTGCTGGCGAAGCGCGGATCGTCGATCAGGTCGGGGCGTTCGATCGCCCGGCAGTTCGCGGCAAAGAGCGCGTTGGTCGACCCCGCCAGCGTCACCCAATGATCGTCGCTGGTGCGGAACACGGCGGCCGGCGCCGAATAGCCGTTGGCATTGCCGATCCGGCTGCGAACGGTGCCGAGCTGATCGTGCTCGATGGCGAGGACGTCGAGCAGGCGGAAGGTCGCCTCAGTGAGCGAGAGATCGATTTCCTCGCCCGGCGCATCGGGATCGCGCGCCCGTTTCCACAGCGCCGCGAGCACGCCGACGGCGCCGAACAGGCCGCCGATCGAATCCCCGATCGGATAACCCGGATGGGTCGGTTCGCCGTCGCTCTCCCCGGTGATGTAGGTGAGCCCGCCCATCGCCTCGAAGATGCGGGCAAAGCCGGGCCGCTCGCGATAGGGGCCGTCCTGTCCGAAGGCGGTGGCGCGCAGGATCACGAGGCGCGGCTGGATCGACCACAGCACTTCTCGGGACAAGCCCCAACGATCAAGCGTTCCCGGACGGAAATTCTCGATCAGCACGTCGAAGCGCGGCAACAGCTGCTTGAACAGCGCGAGTCCGTCCGGTGTGCGCAGATCCAGCGTGGCGAACTTCTTGTTGCGATTGGCCGCCTTCCACCACAGCGGCTTGCCGTCCTTGAACGGCGGAAACGAACGGACGCCGTCACCGTCTCCCGGCATCTCGATCTTGAGCACCTCGGCGCCGTAGTCGGCCAGCAGCGTCGCGGCAAAGGGCGCGGCGATGATGGTGGCGATGTCGAGAACCTTCAAACCTTCGAGCGGTCCAGCCATCTTATGCCCTGCCGCCCGTGATTTTCCTGGCCTTGCGCGGCGGCGCGGGTTCTGCCTGTCCGACGATGGCGCGGATGCTGTCGGCGAGTGCGGCAATGCGCGGGCCGATCTCACTCTCCAATTGTCCCGGCTGGAGCCGGAAGGCGGGGATGCCGCAATTGATCGAGAACGATTGCTGCGATTCGCCCGCGTGAAACAGCGGCGCGGCGACGGCATGGATCGAGGCCATGTACTCGCCCCAGCAGGTGCAGAAGCCGCGGCTTTTGCATTGCGCGATCCCCGCCCGGTATTTGTCGCGAAACGCCGACCACAGCTCGCCGTCTTCGGCGGCGATGTTCCGTTCGAGCCGGTCGGCATCGGCCGGCGGCAGGGTCGCAGCCGCAGCGCGTCCCATGGCGGTCATCACCACGGGAATCGGCATGCCGATGTCGGGCGCGTGCGGTCCGACATCGCCGGAGCGCGCGGTCTCGACATAGATCATCGACGTCGCGTCGAGCAGGCCGATCGAGACCGTGCCGCGGACACTGAGCGCCAGCTCCTGCATCATGGGCCGCGCGACCTGGCGGAATTGCATTCCGGCAAGCAGCGGATGCGCGATCCGCAGCGCCCGCGCAGCGACGCGGTACTTGGCCCGTTCGGCGTCGTAGCGGAGATAGCCGAGCTCGGCCAGCGTGTGGGTCAGCCGCGCCACCGTCGGCCGCGGGATGCCCGTCAGCGTCGACAGCTCCATGTTGCCCAGCAACGTGCTGCCGGCCTTGAACGCCTCGAGCACGACCAGCCCCTTCGCCAGCGTCGTGGCGAAGGCGGCGTCATCGACGCTGTCCGCCAGCACCGCGGCGGCGGAGGAGGGTGGATGTCGCGGTCTGGAAAGATCTCTCGGGGCCATTGCCGAATATCAGACGGTGAAGTTGCAGCTGTCCAATAGATTCTACAAAAGAGGAAAAATTGTCCGATATGTGGACAGCGCTTCGCGTCGATATTTTCGCTGAAGGACGCGCCGGGCGGGCCAAACACACGGATTTTTGTCGTGATTGCGTGCCGTCCTGTGACAGGATTATTACGACGGCATGTCAGATCGATATTTTTCGGAGCGGTTCATGTTGCAGTGGCAGGCGCGGTCAAATCCCCTCGCGTGGTGGTGGGGCTCCCTCACGCTCGTGAGCGGCGCCAACATCCTCGTCTGGTTCATGCTGTACCGCGAGTTCTATCCGACACCCTCCGGCAGCCATGGTGGCGCTTCGGATATCGGACTGATGTTCCTGCTGTGCGCCGGCTATGTGTTCGGCTGCGCGTTCCGCTCGGTGCTGCCGCGCGCCGACGTGCAACGCATCTGCCTGTTCGATACCTGGCTGTCGAGCGTCGTCGTCGGCCGCACGGTGGCGACCGTGGCCGAGCTCTGCTTCGTCGCGCAATGGGCCATCATCCTGCATCAGCTCGGCAGGATGACGGGCGCCGAGACCGCGGTGAACATCGCGCTCGTGATCGTGCCGATCATCATCATCGCGGAGTGTTTCTCCTGGTACGCGGTGGTGACGACCAACTTCCTCTTCAACGCGATCGAGAACTCGCTGTGGGCGGTGACGTTCTTCCTCGCCGGCATCGCGCTGTGCCGCCTGATGCCGGAATTCCAGAGCGTGGTCCGCTGGGCGCTGATGTCGGGCATCGTCGGCATCGCCTGCTTCCTCGCCTTCCTCGTCACCGTCGACGTGCCGATGTATCTCAGCCGCTGGCGCGCAGGGCACGCGGAGGGTGGAAGGTTTTTGGGCTTCCTCGAAGGCCTGCATGACGTGTCGACGCGCTGGGTCGTGACCCACGACATTGCGCATTGGAAGGGCGAGCTGACCTGGATGTTCCTGTATTTCAGCGCAGCGGTGTGGTCGAGCCTGGCGCTCTGCGCGCTCTATGCCATGGAAGGCTATCTGGCGCTGTATCTGGCATAGGGCATGGACGTGCAAATGTCGGCGTCTGGACGCTAAGCGGACGCTAGTGCCGATTCTGCTTTTTGCCGATTTTGACCCACCTCGGACATTGGGGTTCGACCTGTTGATCTGGGTCAACCCGAAGATCGATTTTAATGGGACTAATCGTTCTTAACCGAGGAGGCCCAAATGAAGCTCTCGTTCGCGTTGGTGGCTAGCCTGCTGGTAACCGGGTTCGTAGCCGCGAGCACTGAGAAAGCCAGCGCTGTGGTCTACTGCACATACGTTGGTTATCCCGCCAATTGCGTCGTACGGCCGGGCGCAGTGCTGCGGCCGCGGCCCGTTGCGCGACAAGCGGTGGTGGGTGCTGGGACTGTAAATCGCGGTGGCCCGGTCAATCGCGCTGGCAGGCGTTAATCGGTCGTTTCGCGAGATTTTCAGCTCTGCAGTAAATCCCGACAATCATGGGATTTCCGCGGAACAGTTTTATGAATTCAATCTGACGAGAAGGGCCATGTCATGAGAATGGTGGCATCAGTGCTGTCTGCGTTATCTTTCGCGGCGCTCTCAGCAATTCCGCTCAACGCCCAGCAATACAAGATGCAAACACCGATACCGCCGGGCGTTGCAATCCCGGACAAGGTGGCGACCCGCCTTGGGACGCTGAACTTCTTCGACGGCTTTCCCGACGATGCGACCGTGGAAAAGCTCTACGACAATCTGGACTTCCAGCACGCCGTCCAGGCCTACATGTTGGCGCTGGCTCCAGTGAACCAGTTGGCAAATCGGAAGGGCATCGCGGAACTGGGTCCGTTCAATTTAACGGTGCCGATCTTCGAGGACAGGATGGACTCGAAGTCGCTTTTTCTCACCCCGAACAACAACACCCCGTACACTTGGTTTTGGCTTGATCTGCGCGACGGGCCTCTGGTGCTCGAGGTGCCTCCCAATGTGCTCGGCCTCGTCAACGACATGTGGTATAATTTTGTTACCGATGTCGGGCTCGTCGGGCCGGACAAAGGTCAGGGCGGCAAATACCTGATCCTGCCGCCCGGCTACAAGGGCGAGGTGCCCAGCGGATATTTTGTCGTGAAGCCGGCGACGTTCAGCGTCTGGGTTCCGTGGCGCTCATTCCTGGTGAACGGCGATCCGAAGCCAGGCGTCGACTTGGTTGAACAGCACACGCGAATCTATCGCCTGAAAGATGCTGCCAATCCCCCGAAACTCAATTTCGTGCATGTTTCCGGTAAGGCATTTAGCACGCTGGCGCCGGGAGATTATCCCTTTTGGGAGTATCTGAATCAGGTTGTGCAGGAAGAGCCGACCGACACGGTCGACCCGGTCACACTCGGCCTCTACGCAGCGGTCGGCATCCAGAAGGGTAAGCCCTTCGCACCTGATGCACGGATGAAGAAGATTCTGACCGAAGCCGCCTTGGTAGGTGACGCCACCGCGCGTGCAATCAATGGCCGGTTGCGGATCAAGGAAAGCTACTACTATCCCAACAGCGCGTGGCGCACGGGCTTCTTCGGCGGTTACAAGTTCGAGGAAAACGGTGCGCGCATCCTCGATGCCTACTCGGCATTCTTCTTCTACGCGACAGGCGTGACGCCGGCGATGGATTCGAAGTCAGTTGGCGAGGGGTCACAGTACATGGCCGCGTTCGTCGACAGCCAAAACAAGCCACTGGACGGCGGGAAAAACTACAAGCTGCACTTGCCGCCCAATATCCCGGTCAAGCAATTCTGGTCGGTCATCCTCTACGACAATCAGACCCGCTCCATGCTCCAGACCAACCAGCGCTGGCCAGCCGCAACCAGTCAGAACCCGAAACTCATGGCCGATGCGGACGGGTCAGTGGACGTCTATTTCGGGCCCAAGGCGCCGGCCGGCAAGGAGAACAACTGGGTGCAGACCATCCCCGGCAAGGGATGGAATACGCTCCTGCGCCTCTACGGTCCGCTCCAACCTTGGTTCGACAAAACCTGGCGGCCAGGCGAGATTGAGCCGCTGTAGCAGCACGGAGGTAAGAGCTTCAGTTCACTTCCGCTGTTTGGCCCGTAGCAGACCTGTTGCTCCGCCCGCCGAATCGTCCGCTATTGTCCGAAGCAGATATTCCTCAGCATGGCTTACATCGATCGCGTTTGACCCGGGTCTATGAGCCTATTTCCCCACCAGGCTGCACTTGCTGCGGTCGAGCGGACGGAAGGCCTGATCGGGCGGGATGGTCGCGACCAGCTTGACGAAATCCCATGGACCTTTGGACTCCTCAGGCGTTTTGACCTGCACGAGATAAAGATCGTGCACCATGCGCTGGTCCTCGCGGATGCGGCCGTTGGGAGTGTAGGCATCCGACACCGGCGTCGCCTTCATCTTCGCCATCACGGCGGTGCTGTCGTCGGAATCGGTGTCTTTGATCGCCTGCAGATAATGGCGCACGGCGGAATAGACGCCGGCCTGGATCTGCGACGGCATGGCCTTGCGGCGCGCATAGAAGGCGTCGGAGAATTTTCGCGCGGCCGGCGAGACGTCCTCGAAGAACGAGGTGACGATGAGGTCGCCGCGGGTTGCCTTCAAGCCGACGGCATGGATATCGACGTTCTGGAACGACATCGGGACGATCTTGATGCCCTGGTCGGCAAGGCCGAATTCTTCGGCCTGCTTGATCGCGGTTGCGTTGTCACCGGCGACGTTGATGGCGAGGATCCTGGCGCCTGAGGACTGCGCCTGAAGCAGGAACGATGAGTAATCGGGCGTGCCCAGCTGCGCCTTGACGCTGCCGGCGACTTTGCCGCCGAGCTCGCCGATGCGGGCGCGGGCGGTCGCTTCGATCGAATGGCCGAAGGCGTAGTCGCCGGTGATGAAGAACCATGGCTCCTTGCTGGTCTGCATGATGCCGGAGACCACGGCGGTCGCGGTGGAATAGGCGTCCTGCGTCCATTGCACGCTGGTCGGCGCGCACGCCTCGTCGGTCAGCTGGTTGGCGCCGGCGCCGGAGACGAGGAAGATCTTTCCGTTGCCGCGGACGAGCTCCTGCACGGCGAGGGCGGCGCCTGAGCTGCCGCCGTCGGCGATGGCCTGCACACCGTCACTGAACCATTTGCGGGCGAGCGATGCCGCGAGATCCGGTTTGTTCTGGTGGTCGGCCTGCAGGATCTCGATCGGCTTGCCGTTGATCTTGCCGCCGAACTCTTCCGCGGCCATCCGGGCCGCCTCGACCGATCCCGGCCCCATCGCGGTTGCGAACACACCGTTCATGTCGGTGAGGACGCCGATGCGGATGGCATCGCCCTTGATCTCGGCGCGCGCAGGCGGGCCTGCGAGCGCCAGCGTGACCAGCAGCGTGGCGGCGGATGTCATGCGGAGGTTGGCCATGGCGTTTCCCGGTTTTGTCGTTCTTGATTGTTCGAATGCGTGGTCAGGCCGGTTCGGCGACGACCTTGTTGCGCAAGGTTCCGATGCCCGAGATTTCGACCTCGACGGTGTCGCCAGGACGCATCCACAGCGGCGGCGTGCGCTTGGCGCCGACCCCGCCCGGCGTGCCCGTGACGACGACGTCGCCGGGGACCAGCGGGCAGATCGTCGAGATGTACGCGATCAGCTCGGGGATGCCGGTGATCAGGAGATCGGTGGTGGTGTCCTGCACGACGGCGCCGTTCAGGCGAGTCTGCAAGCTGAGCTTCGACGGATCTGGAATTTCGTCCGCCGTCACCAGCCATGGACCGAAGCTGCCGCTCTCCGCGAAGGTCTTTCCGGAGAGGAACTGGCTGGTGTGGCGTTGCCAGTCGCGGATGCTGCCTTCATTGTAGCAGGAATAGCCGGCGATGTGATCGAGCGCGCGGCTTGCGGAGATGTGCCGGCCTTGCTTGCCGATCACCAGCGCGAGCTCGCCTTCATAATCGAAATCGTCGCTCACCTTGGGCTTCACGATCGGCTGGAGATGGCCGACCTGGCTGCAGGGAAAGCGCACGAACAGCGCCGGCTTCTCGGTGACGGTGCGTCCGGTCTCGGCGACGTGGTCGCGATAGTTGAGGCCGACGCAGATGATCTTGCCGGGATCTGGGATCACCGGAGCAAAGCTGATCTTGTCGAGCGGATGGTCAGGCGCAGTGGATGCGACCAGCTTCGCCGCCTCGGCGAGGCGACCGGCTTCGAGCAACTGCCGCAGCGAGCTGCAGGGCGCCATGCGCGCGCCGAGATCGACGACACCGTTGTCCTTGATGGCGCCGAAGGAGGCGCGGCCGTCGGCAATGAAAGAAAGCAGCTTCATGAAGTATCCCTGGGATCAGGCCGCGGACGGCACGGGGTTGGGGGGAATGGCGGCGGCGGCGAGTCGGTCGAGCTCGATCTCGTTGCGGGCGGTGCCGCGGATATAGCGGTCGGGACCAACCAGTGCGGCGATGATGCCGTGGTCGCGCAGCCAGTCGCCAATGCCCTTCGCATCGTCGGCGGTGAGAATCTCGAATCCGGCCCGCGCCAGAGCGGGGCGCGACGGCAGGGCGGCCGTGGTCTCGACGAGCAGCACGGGGCGGTAGCCGGTGCGGTCGTCGCTGCGCTGTCCATTGCCGAGCACGAATTGAGGCGCGAGATGGCGAGACAGCGGCAGATCCGCCAGCGCCAGTCCAGGGCCGAGCAGGGGCTTTTTCACCTCCAGCTTGGCCGGCGCATTCGGTCGCGCTTCGCCCACGGCAAGGCCGGCCTCGATCGCCCTTGTGTTGATGATGCCGCCGAGCCGGATGGCGAGCTCGATGAACTCGCGCACATGCGGCTGACGTTCGCTCTGATAGCTGTCGAGCAGATCGGGCGCGGCGGCGCCCTGAATGATTGCGGCGAGCTTCCAGGCGAGGTTGGCGGCATCGCGGATGCCGGCGCACATGCCCTGGCCGAGGAAGGGCGGGGTCTGGTGCGCGGAATCGCCGGCCAGCAGCAATCGACCGCTGCGCCATTGTTGTGCGATCACCGAATGAAACGTGTAGACCGCGGCGCGTTCGAGTTCGGCATCCTCAGGTGTGATCCAGCGCGACAGCAGCTCCCAGACTTTCGCCGGCTGGGCAACATCCTGGGAATCCTCGTGCGGGTGCACCGTGATCTCCCAGCGCCGCCGCGTTCCGGTGCCGCGCACGTAAGTCGCGGGGCGGGCGGGGTTGCAATGCTGGATGCTGTAGTCGCCGAGATCCTCGCGCGCGCGCTTGAGCAGCACGTCGATCACCAGCCAGCGCTCGTGGAATCCGAGATCGTCCATGCCGGAGCCGATGAGGCGGCGAACCAGAGAGCGCGCGCCGTCGCAGCCGACGACATAGGCTGCGCGGACCTCGCACAACCTGCCGTTGGAGAGATCCTCGTAGCGGACGCGCACGCCGTGCTCGTCCTGGTCGAGCGCGAAGACCTCGCAGCGGCTCTGCAGGGTGACGTGTGCAAAGCGGGCAAGGCCGCCGATCAGCACGTCCTCCAGATCGGGCTGGTGAAAGCGGTAGCTGAGATTCCAGCCCATCGGGGTCGGGGTTTGCGGCCGCGACCAATCCAGCAGCATCTTGCCGTCGGCATCCAGAAACAGCATGCCGGGGCTGAGGATGACGTGCGGCAGGATCGCGTCGGCGAGGCCGATGGTCTGGAACACGCGCATGCATTCGTCGTCGAAATGCACGGCACGCGGCAAATGATAGGCCCGCGCCTCGCGCTCCAGCACGAGAGTCCGCATGCCGCAAAGGCCGAGCAAATTGGCGAGCGTGGCGCCGACCGGGCCGCGCCCGACGATGACGACGTCATAATCTTCAGGGACGGATTTATCTTGCATGGGGGGTATCTCTTTCCGAGCCGCGCCGCGGTAGCAACGCCGCCGCGCCAAGTGTCCGCCCTGCGGACGACGAACGGCGAAACAGCCGCTGTCCGCCAGCCGGACATTTCGGCAATTGGGCTGTCTTGAACAGGTTCGGCCCGGCTAGCTGATGGCAGGAAAAAAAGTGCAGGTTGTCGATCGAGGCAGCCGCGGAGGGAACGACGATGCTGAAATACGCGGGAGTGGCCTGTCTTGCGATCCAGCTTTTGGCGACGCCGGCTCGGGCCGCGGACATCAACGTTGGGATCCTGCTGTCTGCCACCGGCCCGGCCGCGGCGATCGGCAATGCCGAGCGCAACGGGACCAGCTTTGGCGCGACCGAAATTGCGGGACACAAGATCAACTATCTGTTTCTCGACGAGGCCTCGGACAGCACCGCGGCGGTCGCGGCGCTGCGGAAATTGTTCCAGGGCAGCCAGATCGACATCCTCGTCGGTCCGACCACGACGCCAGGCTCCTTTGCCGTGATCGATCCGGCGGTCGAATACCGGCTTCCTGTCATCACCCTGGCGCCCGTCAACGCGCTGGTCGCGCCGGTCGACGCGCGCAAGCGCTGGATCTTCAAGACGACCACCAACGACGATCACGAAGCGACACCGTTGTTCGCTCACATGAAGAAGACCGGCGTCAAGACACTCGCTCTGATCGGCTTCGGCGATTCCTACGGTGACGCCTGGAGCAAGGTCGTCGCGGACATGTCTGCGGCCAATGGCATCAAGCTGGTTGCCGACGAGAAATATGCGCGCACCGACACCACCGTCAGCGGGCAGGTGCTCAAGATCGTCGCCGCCAATCCCGACGCCGTTCTCATTGCAGCCTCCGGCGCGCCTGCGGCGCTGCCGCTGCTTCAACTTCGCGAAAAGGGCTATGAGGGCAAGGTGTACGGCACGCTCGGTGCGACCTTCGGCGATTTTCGCAAGCTGACCGGCGCCCAGGGCGACGGGATCTTCGTGCCGCTGAGCCCGGCCGTGGGGGCGGCCTCGTTGCCGGATGGGCATCCCGCCAAGCAGGCTGCATTGGAATTCATTCAGCGCTACGAGGCCAAGTTCGGTCCGGGAAGCCGCAACATCTTTGCGGGCTCAGCCTATGACGCGTTGCTCCTGATCGAGCGCGCCGCGCCCGCGGCGCTCAAGGCGGGAGAGCCCGGCACCGCCGAATTCCGGGAAGGACTCCGCAGTGCCATCGAAGGGCTCAAGGGCGTGGCCGGCTCGCGTGGCGTCTACAATTACGGAGCCAACGACCATACCGGCCTCGACCAGAGCGCGCTGACGCTCGGTCGGCTCGAGAAGGGCGAATGGGTGGCGGTGCACTGAAGCGTGCTCTTGGCTGATCAGAGAGGTTAGAGAATGCCGGCCGTTCCCGGACAACCGGTCTACGACGTCGATCTCTACAGCGATGAGGTCTTGCAGGACCCATATCCGCATTATCGCGCGCTACGCGAACTGGGCGCGGTGGTCTGGCTACCACGAAACGGTCTCCATGTGGTCGCCCGCTTCGACGATGTCCGTGCAGCGTTGCGAAACCCAGCATTGTTCTCGTCGGCCCAGGGGGTTGCGGCGAACGATCATGTCAACGAGATCTCGCGCGGCACGACGCTGGCGAGCGATGCGCCTCTGCATGACCGGTTGCGCGCCATCATCGCGGCGCCCTTGTTGCCGCGGGCCCTCGAAGACATCGCGCCGCAGATCAGGGCGGAGGCCGGCCTGCTGATCGACGATCTCGTCGCCCGCGGCGCGTTCGATGCGGTGACCGATCTGGCCCAGCACCTGCCCCTGACGATCGTCTCGAAACTCGTCGGGCTGGAGGATTACGGCCGCAGCAGCATGTTGCGATGGGCTGCGGCGACCTTCAACGTGCTGGGTGGCATGAACGTACGGGCGTGCGCGGCGCTGAAAGACGTTCAGGAAATGCGTGCCTATCTCGGCGGAGAGGAGATCAGGACGCGGCTGAGGCCCGGCAGCTGGGGCGACCGGATCTTTGCAGCAGCAGATCGGGGCGAGGTCGAGGCTGAACGCTGTCCGGTCCTGATGCGGGATTATCTCGGACCAAGTCTGGATACGACGATCTTCGCAACGGCCAACCTCATCCTGCTGTTCGGCCGCCATCCCGACCAATGGGATCTCGTCCGCAACGATCCGTCCCTGATCCCCAACGCAATCAACGAGTCCTTACGGCTGGAATCGCCGGTCCGCGGGTTCACACGGCACCTCGCGGCCGATGCGACCATTGGCGGGATGGCCGTTCCGCGCGACAACAGGGTGCTGCTACTCTACGCGTCGGCCAATCGCGACGAGCGAAAGTGGCAGGATCCCGAGCAGTTCGACGTGAAGCGCCGCGCCAACGATCATCTCGGATTCGGCAACGGCACGCATATGTGCGCAGGCCTGCATCTGGCCCGGCTGGAGATGACGGCGGTGCTTGAGGTTCTCGTGGAACGCGTCGCCGGTTTCCGGATCGGCGAGCCCGTGCTCGCGATGAACAACGTGTTGCGCGGTCTCGCGTCTCTGCCGGTCCAAATCGTTCGCGCGTAGCCGACGCCGTGCGCGATGGTCGATACCCTCGCCGAAGCGAGGCGCCAATTCAGCTCCCCAAATCGATGGTTGCCGCGGCGCTGCGGATCGGCTCGACGAAGGTGGCGACAGCCTCCTCGATTCCCAGCGCCGAACGGATCCAGATGATGGAGATGCAGCCGAACACGGCATCGTTGCGCACGATGGGAACGGCGATCGACGCCGTCTTGGGATTGAATTCGCCCTCGCTGCGGATCGCATAGCCGCGGGCCTGCGTCTCCGCGATCATGCGATCGAGGCGGGCTTCGTCGAGAAAGGGGCGGTCGTCGGCCTCGTCGATGCGGCGCAGATGATTGAGGATCAGTTCGCGCTCGTGGGCGGGGCAGGCGGCGAGATAGGCGCGGCCCGCTGAGGTCCGCAGCATCGGCAGTCGTTTGCCGATCATGCCGCGGTCGATCGAGAGCGGGCTGCGCGAATGCGTGGTCTCCTGCACCACCATTGCCGCGTTCTCGTAGGTGGAGAGATCGACCGGCCAGACCAGGGTCCTGCTGAGCTCGGCGAGATAGGGCGCCGCCGCCTGGCAAATCACCACGCCGGGATCGTAGCCGTCGCCGAGGCTCAGCGCGCGCCGGGTGACGCGAAAGCGGTCGTCGCTGGCACTGCGGGCGATATAGCCGAGTTCCTCGAGCGTTTCGAGCAGGCGGTAGACGGTGGGGCGGGGCAGGTCGAGCGCGCGGGCGACGTCGCCGGCACGGATGCCGCCCGAGCGGTTGACCTCCCGCAGCACGTCGAGCCCGCGCTTGAAGGCGCGGACGCCTTCCGACTGCCGGGGGACAGCCCTGTCCGTCCGCTCCTTGGACACTTCACATTTCCTCCCTTGTGACGCACGGTCTCGCGATTATCGTTGCGAACGCGAAGCGATTGCGGAACGCTACGTTAAAAGCGTGCGCGGCCGGTATCAAGTTCGCCGCATTGCGGCACACACGATGCCTTCGGGAGGAATTCGATGGAAATCACCGCGCTCGGTTATATCGGGATCAACTCATCGCAGCTCGACCAGTGGGGCCGGATGGCGACGGGGCTGCTCGGCATGCAGCAGGTCGATCGCGGCGGCACGATGCGCGCCTTCCGCATGGACGATCGCAAGCAGCGGCTGATCGTCGACGGCAGCAGCGACGCCGGCCTTGCGGTGATGGGATGGGAAGTTCCGTCCGCAGCAGAGCTGGATCAACTGGCCGCGCGGCTCGAAAGACACGGCGTCAAGGTGACGCGCGGCTCGCGGGCGCTCGCCGACGAGCGCCATGTCGCCGAGCTGATCGCGTTCGCTGACCCCGCCGGCAACCGGCTCGAGGCCTTCTGCAAGCCGGAGCTTGCGACCGAGCCATTCCAGCCGGGGCGGCCGATCTCGGGCTTTCGCACCGGCGCGCTCGGCATGGGCCATGTCGTGCTCAACGTGGAGAATGTCGAACTGCTGTTGCCGTTCTACCGCGACGTGCTCGGCTTTCACGTCTCGGATTTCGGACTGAAGCCCTACGGGCTTTACTTCTTCCACGTCAACGGCCGCCACCACTCCTTTGCGATGGTCGGCTCGGGGCGCAAGGCGATGCACCACTTCATGGTCGAGCTCGGCAGCCTCGACGATGTCGGCCAAGGCTACGACCTTGCGCAACTGGACGAGGGCCGTATCGCCTATACGCTGGGCCGGCACACCAACGACCACATGACCTCGTTTTACGTGAACACCCCGTCGGGATTCTTCATCGAATATGGCTGGGGCGCGCGCGTGATCGATCCCGAGACCTGGCAACCGCACGAGACGTTCGATGGGCCGTCGCTGTGGGGCCACGAGCGTCTCCATATGCCGGAAGAGCAGCGCAAGCGCCTGCGCGACATGCGGCTCGATGCGGCGGCGCGCGGCGTGCGCGTCGCCGATCCCCGCGTGCCGCCGCTCAACTGCGCGTGGCTGGACCAGGTGATCGCGCGCGAATGATCCGTGGCGATGCGGCGTCGCCTGGGCGATCAGGCCTCGCCGAGATCGGGCTCGGTCAACAGTCCCTGGCGCAGCGCGAGGCGGACCAGCTCGATGTCGGAGCCGACGCCGAGCTTGTCCTTGATCAGCGAATGCAGGTTCGCCACCGTCTTCGGGCTGACATGCAGCGTCTGCGCGATCTCGTCCGTGGTCTTCTCGGCGAGCAGCAGCCGCAGCACCTCGAACTCGCGGGCGGTGAGAACGTCGGCGGCCGTGCTCTCGTCGCCGAGCCGGCTCAGCGCCAGTTCGTGGTCGATGTCGGGACTGATGGCAATCTTGCCGGCGAGCACGTCCATCACGGCCCGCACCAGCGTTTCCGGCGGACTGGTCTTGGTGACGTAACCCCTGGCGCCGGCGCGGATCGCCTGCACGGCGAAGCCCGCGTTCTGGTGCATGGTGAAGATCAGGATCCTTGCGCTTTTGTCCCACTGCCGGATCCGCCTGACGGCCTCGATGCCACCGATGCCGGGCATGCTCAGATCCATGATGACGAGGTCCGGTGTCTCGGATTTGTACAGACGATAGGCCTCCGCGCCGTCGGCGGCTTCGGCGATGACGCGCAGGCCCGGCTGCTTCTGCAGCACTGAGCGGTAGCCCTCGCGGACCACGGAATGGTCGTCGACCAGCAAGATGGAGGCATCGGCCGCGCTCATGCCGCCTGCTCCAGCGTGGGCCGGTCGGTGGCGGTGAGCGGAATGACGACGCGCAGCGCCGAGCCGCCGTTGGCACCGACTTCGAAGCTCATCCGGCCGCGCAGGGCCGCGACGCGCTCGCGCATGCCGAGCAGGCCCATGCCGGATTTGCTGGAGGCATCGTTCGGCCGGCCGTCGTCGTCGATGGCAAGTGCGATCTCGTTTGCCGCCATCGCCAAATGCAGGTCGACCTTGGTGGCGCCGGCATGCTTGGCGGCGTTGGTGAGCGCTTCCTGTACGATGCGGTAGAGGTTGGCGCTGACGGCGGCGGGGAGGGTCTCGAACGCGCCGTCGAAATGAATCGAAAAGCGGGTCTCGCCGCGGCTGCGTCCGTTCCAGCCTGCGACGAGGCCTTCCAGGCTCGCAACCAGCCCGAGTTCCTCGACGTCGGGCGGTCGCAGCCGGAACAGCGTGCCGCGCAGCATCTCCATCATGCCGGTCGCGGTCCGCGCGATGCCGTCGCACTCGGAGAGCAAGGCGGGGCAGTCCTGCACCGCGGTCTGGCGGGCGGAGGAGGCGAGTGCGCGGATGGCGGCGAGCGACTGGCCGAACTCATCGTGCAGCTCGCGCGCCAGATGGCGGCGCTCGTCGTCCTGCAGCGCAATCAGCTTGCGCGTCAGCTCGCTGCGTTCGGCCAGCGCATTGTCGAGGCTTTCGGCAAGATGGTTGAAGCCGTCGCGGATCGCGGAGAGTTCGGCGAGATCGAACGGCGGCAGCCGCGCCGAGAGGTCGTTCGCGGCGATCCGCTCGAGGCCGGTGCGGATCAGACGGGTCGGGCGCAGCGCGCGCGCCAGCGCGGCGTAGACCAGCAGGCACAACAGCGGCAGCGCGATCGCAAGGGCGATCGTCAGGCGGCCGGCGTCGTGCCAAGCCTCTGCCGTTCGCACGGCGGGGTCGACCGAAACCACGGTCTCGCCGAGCTTTGCGCCGCGCACGATCACGGGCCGTGCCGCTTCGCGGCCGGGGTCGAACAGCCCGCGATAGAAGGCCGCAAAGGCCTGCGGCGGCGGGCTCGCCGGGGCAGGCGCGCCGCTGCAGAACCGCTGCAGCATCTCGCCGCCCGGGCCACGAAATGCCAGGCACAGGCCAGGCGTCATCACATAGGCCGCGACGGGATCGAGGTTGGGAAAGTCGCGCGGGCCGGCCACCCATTGGATCTTGCCCTGCTGCAGCTCCAGCGACTTCGCGACAATCGCCGCGATGCCGTCGAGGCGCGCATGAGCCTCGCGATCGGCCGCGATCAGGAAATAGGCGGAGATTGCAGCGAAGCAGGCGGCCGTTATGGTGGCCACGCGCAACGTCAAGCGAACCTTGAGGTCGAATCTCGGGCGGTTCCACATCGGGCGGGCACCTTGCGCGAACGGTTTGTCGCCGCCGCAGTAAACGGCAGAATGCCGGCCGCGCAAAGCGCTACGCTCTACCGCAGTGCAATGGCGTGAAATTTTCCCGGGGCTTGCCGGGACGGTCGCCGTTGCATGGGCTCCGGCTGCCGCCAAGATTTGCGAACGGCTCCAGCTGCGAGGACCCCACTCATGCACTCCATCCGGTTGATCCTCCCTGCGCTTCTCCTTGCCGTCCTCGTGGATGTCTCGCCTGCCGGCGCCGCGGCGGCTGCGGCAGCGCCGGCCGGCGTGTCGATCGAAGAATTCCAGTATCTGGATACGTCCGGCGAGCCGGTTGACCAGACCGCCGTCCACGAGAAGCGGCTGGGCACATTCATGGTCGCGCTGCGCCGGGATGTCGGGGCGGACAAGCGCTACCAGCTCGTGCCAGCCGGACAAACCGATGCAAAATTCAAGGTCGTCGGCGGCGTCCAGAAGACGAGCACACTGGTGCAATGGGCGCGGGTCGCCGTGATCGATACCACGGCCAACAAGGTCCTGTTCGAGAAGCTCTACACGTTCCGCGGCGACAACGACGAAGCCTGGGACCGCGCCGAAGCGTTCCTCGCCCGCGAAGTCATCGCGGCGCTCGGCACGCCCGTGCCGGTCGCGCTCGCCGTGTTCGAGTTCGAGCTGGAGGACACCACCGCCGCCTCGGTGGGCACCTCGGTGGCTTCGGATGCATCGTACCTCGCCGAGGCCACCGGCGGCGTACGTGACGTGCTCGGCCAGTCCGGCCGCTACCGTATCGTCGACGTCAGCGGCGAGGTGGCCAATGCGCGCGCTTTACGCGACTGCGGCGGCTGCGAGGCGGCGATTGCGAAAGAGCTCGGCGCGGATCAATCGTTGATCGGCGTGGTGCGACGAGTCAGCCGCACCGAATACACGCTCGGCTTTCAGCTGCGCGACGCCCGCACCGGTGAGGTGCTGGCGCGTGGCGACAGCGGCCTGCGCATGGGTGCGGACTATTCCTGGAAGCGCGGTGCGGTTCGACTGGTGAGCGACCGGCTGATCGAGAGCCAGCAGGCCGCCGACGCGGCTAAAGCGCGATGAGATGAGGACGAGTCGCCATCGCGCTTCAGGTTATGCTTCTGAGCATGATCTAATCGGAAAACCGTCTAGAAAGTGAGCTGGACCTTCATCGATTGCGAGCGGTCGCTGGCAAGCTCGAAGGCGGCGACCGCGTTCTCGAACGGCATCGTCGCCGTGATGAGCGGCTTCACGTCGATCAGGCCTTCGCCCATCAGCCGTACCGCTAGCTCGAACTCGGGATCGAAGCGGAAGGTGCCGCGCAGCTGCAATTCCTTGGCAACGATGGAATTGATCGGCAGCGTCATCTCGCCGCCGAGGCCGAGCTGCACCAGCGTGGCGCCGGGCCTGAGCACGTCGAGAGCTGTGCGCAGCGCGGCCTGATTGCCGGAAGCTTCGAACAGCGTGTCGAACATACCCTTGCCGGCGCGCCAGGGATCGAGCGCGCTGGCATCGGTCGCGACGTTGATGGCGTGCGTCGCGCCGAGCTTTTTGGCGACGGCCAGCGGCGCGTCGGCCACGTCGGTCACGACGATCTCGGCCGCACCGCCGAAGCGCGAGACCAAAATCATCAGCGCGCCGATCGGGCCACAGCCGGTGATCAGCACGCGCTTGCCGAGCAGGGGGCCGGCCTGCTTGCCGGCATGCAGGCACACCGCGAGCGGCTCGGCGACCGCAGCCTCAGCCAACGACAACTTGTCCGCGATCGGCACGGCCTGCGTGGCATCGACGGTGATGAACTCGCGAAAGCCGCCCTGCACATGAGGGAAACGCATCGCGCTGCCGAGGAAACGCATGTCGAGGCACTGGTTGCGCATGCCTTCCTGGCAATGCAGGCACGCCCCGCATGGTTTGCTCGGGTTGACCGCAACGCGCGTGCCTGATTTTACGCCTGTGACGCCGTCGCCGACGGCGGCGACCACGCCGGCGATCTCGTGGCCCAGCGCCATCGGCTGCTGAATGCGCACGACGCCGAAACCGCCGTGGTGGTAATAATGCAAATCGGAGCCGCAGATGCCGCCATTGGCGATTTTGACGCGGACCTCGCCCGGACCGGGGGCCGGATCGGGGTAGCTGTCGATCCGCAGATCCTTCGGGGCGTGGATAACGACGGCGCGCATGGCTTGCTCCCTGTTGGCGATTACATCGCGGCGATCATGCCGCCATCGACATAGATGATCTGGCCGTTGACATAGGTCGAGGCGTCCGACGCCAGGAAGATCGCTGCGCCTACCAGTTCTTCCGGCTTGCCCCATCGCTTGGAGGGGATGCGGCCCATCAGCCAATTGTTGAAATCGGGGTTGTTGACCAGCGCCTCGTTCATGTCGGTGAGCATGTAGCCGGGGCCGATCGCATTGGCCTGGATGCCGTGCTGGCCCCATTCCACCGCCATCGAGCGGGTCAGGTTCTTGATGCCGCCCTTGGCCGCGGTGTAGGGCGCGATGGTCGGGCGCGCAAGCTCGCTGCCGAGCGAGCCGATATTGATGATCTTGCCGCGCTTGCGCGGAATCATGCGCTTGCCGGCCTCGCGGCCGATCACGAAGGCGCTGGTGAGGTCGGTCTCGATCACCTTGCGCCATTCGTCGGTGGTGAACTCCACCAGCGGCTTGCGGTGCTGGATGCCGGCGTTGTTGACGAGAATGTCGATCTCGAGCCCTTCGCGATCGAAGCGCTCGAACGCCGCGACGATGGCGGGCTCGTCGGTGACGTCAAAGGCTGCGCCTTCGGCCTGATGTCCGGCGGCACGGAACTCGGCGATGGCCTGCTCGACGCGTTTGGGATCGACGCCGTTGACGATGATCCTGGCGCCGGCCTTGGCCATGCCTTCGGCGATGGCGCGGCCGAGCCCGCGGGAGGATCCGGTCACGAGCGCGGTGTGGCCGGTGAGATCGAAGAGGGCGGTGCTCATGTCGAAAAGTCCTTAGACGTTGGAGCGGCGCACGGTGAGATCGGAACGGTCGAATACCGCGGGCAGGAGGTCGACGCCGAGACCGGGACCTTCCATCGGATAAACAAAGCCGTCCTTGATCACGGGCATCGTGGTGACGAGTTCATTGTACCAGCCCTTGTAGAACGCGCGCACCGATTCCTGGATCAGGGTGTTGGGCTGGCTGAACGACATGTGGATGGCGGCGATGAACCCGATCGGGCCGATGCAATCGTGCGGTGCGAAGGGCCGGTGATAGGTCTCGGCCATCGCCGCGATCTTGCGCCCCTCGGTGAGGCCGCCGGTCCAGCACAGATCCGCCATCACGACGTGCATCGCGTCACGGTCGAGCATGTCCTTATAGGGGAAACGTGAGCCCAGCGTCTCCGAGGCGCAGACCCACACGTCGGTAGAGCGGGCATATTCGGCCAGCGCCTGCGGCGAGTTCATCCGGATCGGGTCTTCGTACCAGGTCGGCTTGTAGGGCTCGAGCGCGCGGGCGATCTGCTTGGCGGTCGGGAGGTTCCAGAGCGAGTGGAGCTCGACCATGATCTCCATCCTGTCGCCGACGGCTTTGCGGATCTTCTCGAACGGCTCGATCGCCTGCTTCATCTGGGCGGCGGTGATGTAGAGGCCCTTGTTCTCCTGCGCCGCCGGATCGAACGGCCAGATCTTCATCGCGGAGATGCCGCTTTCGAGCAGGCTTTCGGCGAGTGCATCGGCGCGGTTCATGAAACCGTCGAGATCCTCGTAGGGCCCCTTGTTGCCACCGAGATTCCAGTTCGCGACCGGGCTGATATTGGTCGAGCGCACATATTGCGTGCCGGCGCAGGTGTTGTAGATGCGCTGCTTGTCGCGGCAGAGGCCGCCGAGCATCTGGTGCACCGGCTGATTGCAGACCTTGCCGAACAGATCCCACAGCGCAATATCGATTGCGGAGGCCGCGCGATATTCGACGCCTGTGGAAGACTGCGCCATCGGCAGGTTCAGCATGTCGCGGTGGATCGCCTCGATGTGTAGCGGATTGCGGCCGAGCAGGCGGCCGGCAAAGGTGTCGTGGATCTGTGCCTCGACCGCGCCCGCGCCATAGAAAGTCTCGCCGAGACCGATCATGCCGGTGTCGGTGTGAACGCGCACCCAGATGACGTTGGAGAATTCCTCGGTGCGCAGCGTCTCGATCGACGTGATCTTCACGGCAACTTTCCTCCCATCACAGGCGCCTCGCGCCTGACGTCTCATTTCGCACTGCAGCATGATGCAGCTCGCGCCGACGTCTTACGCCTGCTTGTAATATATCACAACATGTTTTAAGGCTGCGACAAAGAGGGCGCCACCCAGCAACGAGCGCGCGGACCTGACGGGAGAGAACGAGATGGCAAAGCGCAAGCGCACGCTCGAATTGGTGAGGAACGACGACGACGAGGGCAGGCCCTCGCGACGCAACCGGCTTAACTTCTTCGAGCTGGCCTATCAGAAGATCGAAGAGCTCCTTGTTCATTGCGAGCTCAAACCCGGACAATTCATGACGATGCTGGAGTTGCAGCAGATCACCGGTTTCGGCCGTACGCCGGTGCATCACGCCGTCAATCGTCTGTCCGCCGACACGCTCATCATCATTCGGCCGCGCCACGGCCTGCACATCGCGCCGATCGATCTCGCGCGGGAGCGCATGCTGCTGGCCTTGCGCCGAGACATGGAGCGTTTCGTGATCCGCCTTGCGGCCGACCGTGCCAGCCTCTCGCATCGCAATCAGGCGCTGCACATCGAGCGTCTGCTGCGCGAGCGGCGTGCCAGCCTCACCCTCGACGAATTCAACCACATCGACCGCCGCATCGACGCGCTGGTGCTGGAAGCGGCCGGCGAGCCGTTCCTGGTGCACACGCTGCGGCCTCTGCACACGCTGTACCGCCGCATCGGCTACATTCACCACCGCTTCATGCCGGGGCAGGCCGATCTGTCGGGCACGATCGATCGTCATCTCGCCATTCTCGCCGCGGTGGCCTCCCGGCGCGTCGAGGACGCGGTGAAGGCGAGCGATGGGCTGATCGACTACATGGGCGAGATATTCACCGGCATGGAAGCGGGGATCGACCCGCGCCTGCTCGATTGCAGCATCGAGCCGCTGCTCGGCACGTAGAGCGTTTCGAAGAAAGGACCAAGAAATGTCAACGATGGCGATGCCACAACCGACCGCGAGCGAAGCTGCGGTCCGCTACCTCATCACCAACTACAGTCCCAAGGGCAACAAGGTCGGCTGGCTGATGATGGCCTCGATCCTGGTCGAGGCCTGGGATCTGTATTCGATCGCCTTCGTGCTGATCTTCATCAAGGAACAGTTCAATCCCGATCCGCTGATGCTCGGTCTCGCCGCTGCCGGCACGCAAGGCGGCGCCCTGATCGGCGCGCTGCTCGGCGGCTGGCTCTCCGACAAGATCGGCCGCCGCGTCATGTTCCTGGTCACGATGGTGCTTTTCATCGTGCTCGCACTGGCGCAGGCCTTCGTGCCCAATGTGTTCTGGCTCGTCGTGGTTCGCTTCCTGCTCGGCATTCCGCTCGGTTCGGATATCTCGACCGGCTACACCTACATCATGGAATCCATGGCCAAGGGTGAGCGCGAGGTCATGGGCAACCGCTGGCAGTTCATGTTCGCGGTTGGTGAAGTCCTCACCATCGGCGTCATCGTGATCTTCCTGCTGCTCGACATCAACCACGAGACGCTGTGGCGCGTGACGCTCGGCCTCGGTGCGCTGCCGGCGCTGATCATCCTGATCATGCGCCACGACGTGCCGGAGACGGCGGTCTGGCTGGTGCAGAAGGGACGCTACCGCGAGGCCAAGCAGGTCGCGCGCGAGATGTTCAACGACAATCTCGACATGCTGCCCGACCAGGACGTCGTGGTGCCGAAAGTCAGCACCCGTGACTTCATCGCCGACCTCAGGAAGGATCCGATCCGCTGGCGCGCCACGGTCTACGGCTGGATCGCCTGCTTCGTGCAAGCCAGCGAGTTCTCGACCTTCGCGTTCTATCTGCCGGTGCTCTTTGTCATGGTCGGCGTGTCGAGCGTGCTCGGCATCAATCTGGTAACGATGGCGCTGTTCTCCTTCGCCGCTCTGTCCGGCTGGGTCGGACCGCTGTTGACGCCGAAGATCGGCCACCGCGGCATCTCGATCGCCGGCTTCTCGATCGTATTGGTCTCGCTGCTGGTGGCAGCCTTCGCGCTCTACACCGACAACAAGATCCTGCTGCCGTTCGCGGCCGCCGCGATGCTGTGGGGCCATTATTGGGACGCGTCGAACTGCATGACGATCCCGACCATGGTCGCCAAGCCGAAATATCGCGGCACGGCCTCCGGCTTCGCCTACATGTTCGTGAAGCTGCCGTCGTTCCTGGCGATCTTCCTGTTCCCGACGGTGTTTGCCGCGATCGGGCAGGCGAATGCCACGTTGATGGTCGCGATCTTCCCGCTGATCGGATTGCTCGCCGCAATCTTCATTCTGCCGGAAGTCTACGGCTACGAGAACGATTGACGGAATCACCCGGTCGCGGCCAAGGCCGCGATCGGGACCGTCTGAGCGGCTAGGGGCTCAGGAAGACGGGATCAATCCCGGTGCCGTGGCCGAGCAGGCCGATGGCGTGGAGCTGAGCGCTGTGAAGGTCGACTTCCACGATCGTGAACAGGGTCAGCAGCACGATGGCCGCAACCAGCAGCAACGGGTGGCTTTCCGTTTGGTTGGCGCCGAGGAATTGAAACGAGCGGCGCAGGGAATAACTCTGCGGCAACGCCTTCGACTGGATCTGCATGATCAACCTCCTTGCCGCGCACCACAGGGCCGCGCGGCAGAATGAAGGATAGCGCCGCCCTGGGCGGCCGCATTGATGCGCCGCAAACAGCGATCGATTATCGGATCGCCGCCGCCAGGGCCGCGATCAGGGCCGGCGGCGTCACCAGCAGGCCGAGCTTCAGGAAAGGCCAGGCACCGACCTCGATCTTCTCCCGGCGCAGTGCGACCAGCCAGAGGATGGTGGCGAGCGAGCCTGTCACCGACAGATTGGGGCCGAGATCGACGCCGATCAGGATGGCGCTGACGACGGGCGCCGGCAGATGGTCGCTGGCGGCGACCGAGCCGGCGACGAGACCGACGGGCAGGTTGTTGGCGATGTTGTCGGCGATCGCGGTCGCAATGCCGACGCTCCAGGCCGCCTTCGGCACCGACTGCGCCACCGCTTCATGCAGCAGCGCGCTGAGCTGCGCGATCACGCCGGTCCTGATTAGCGCTTCCACCATCACGAACAGCCCGCCGACAAGCGGCAGCACGCTCCAGGATACGCCGCGCAGCACGGGGAGCGGCGACTGTCGGCTGATCAGCAGCACGATCGCAGCCGTCGCGCCGCCGCAGATGAAGGTCGGCAAGCCCAGTTGCTTGTCCAGCGCGGACGCCGTGACCAGCACGATGCCGATCGCGACGATGCCGATCGCCGTCAGCTTGCCGCCGCGGCCAAGCTCGGGATGCGGCACGCTGGACGCAATCGTCTCGCCCTTCAGGGCGCGGTGCTGGGTCAGCCGCAGCACGATGTAGGTCAGCACGATCGACGCCGCCGAGGGAAGGGCGAACATGCGCAGCCATTCGGTGAGCTCGGGCATGCGCGCGCCGAACACCACGAGGTTGGCGGGATTGGAGATCGGCAGCACGAAGCTCGCGGCATTGGCGATGAAGGCGCAGACGAACAGATAGGGCAGCGGCTTTGCGCCGGCCGCGCGCGTCGCTGCGTAGACGGCGGGCGTCAGCACGATTGCGGTGGCATCGTTGGAGAGCAGCACCGTGACCAGCGTGCCGACGAGATAGACCAGCAGGAACAGCCGCTGCGGCGAGCCGGCCGCATATTCCACCGCGAGCGCGGCGAGATAGTCGAACAGGCCTTCCAGCCGCGCCAGCTCGGCGATCAGCATCATGCCGATCAGGAAGAGGTAGACGTCGAGGCCCTTCTCGATGCCGGTGAGAGCGTCCCGCCATGGCAGCAGGCCTGACAGCACCAGGGCGCCCGCACCGATCACGGCCCAGATCGCTTCGGGCAGGCGGAACGGCCGGAGGATGACGCATGCGGTCGCGACGACGATGATGCTCCAGGCCCAGATGGCGTCAGACGGCACGGTCAGTCCTTGACGTGAAGTGTGATCATTCGGCAGCGATAGCGGATGCCGGCGGCGCTGTCTCCCCCCGCCGGCGTTGACCGCCATGTCGTGTCTCGGGCAGCGCGAGAAGGCAGATCACGGCGCCGATCGCGGCGACGACGCCGAGGCTGATGAACGCCGCGCTGTAGCCCGCGCCGACCACGACGAAGCCGGCCAGCGTCGTCGACAGCGCGGCGCCGATGCTCTGGGCGGTGATGACGGCGCCTTGCGCGACGTTGAAGCGGCCGGTGTTGCGCATGAGGTCGGCGACGATGACCGGAAAGATCGCGCCGAAGATGCCGGCGCCGACGCCGTCGAGAAGTTGCACGCCGACCAGCCAGAACGGATTGTCGGAGAGCGTGTAGAGCGCGCCGCGGACCGGCAGGATCAGCAGTGCGGCGAGAAAGAATCGCTTGTGTCCCCAAGTGTCGGCCTTGGCGCCAACCAGCATCGCAAACGGCACCATCACCAGCTGCGCCGCGACGATGCAGGCGGACATCAGGCTGGTGCCGAGATTCTTGTCCTGTAACGCCAGCTTCTGCCCAACCAGCGGCAGCATCGCAGCGTTGGAGAGGTGAAACAGGAGCGCGCAGATGGCGAAGACGAGTAGCGGGCGGCAGGTCAGCAGCACTTTCAGCCCTGAAGGCCGGTCGTGTTGCTCGGCTTCGTTCGCCCCGTCCATCCCGCGTGCGAGATCGTGGTCGATCGTCCGTTCGGGAATGGCGAGGATGCTGATGAGACTTGCGACGGCCATGCCGCCGAGCAAATAGAACACGACCGTCGGTCCGAACCAGTAGGCCGACAGTCCGGCCAGGCCCGCCGCGACGGCGTTGCCGGCATGGTTGAAGGTTTCGTTGCGGCCTATCCGTTTGGTGAAGGCGCGGTGTCCGAAGATGCCGAGCGAAACGGCGGCGATCGCCGGCGGAAAAATCACGCCGGCCGCCTGCGCAACCCCTTGCGAGATCGCGACCGGCAGGAAGCTCGGAAACAAGGGCAGCGACAATGACGCGAGCGTCACGAGGATCGCGGCGACCGCCATCACCGTCCGCTTCGCGCGGGTCGCATCGACCAGCGCGCCGGCCGGCGTCTGGGCAACAATGCCGGCGATGGTCGCAACCGACATCACGAGGCCGATCCGCGCCTCGTCCCAATGCTGCTCGGTGAGCAGATAGACGGCAAGGTACGGACCGAGGCCGTCGCGGACGTCGGCGAGGAAGAAATTGGCGGCATCGAGCGCGCGGCCGGCCCGTGCCTTGTCGTGCGTGTCCGACATGAATGTCTCCTTCCTCGCCCAGGGTCCTGTGAAGCGTCCGGTCAGGCCGCGCGGACGTGCGGGTGGCCGTGCTTGGGCTTCTTATCCTTCGGTTTCGGCTTCTTGATCGGCTTCAGCCGATCCTCATCCGGGCCGATCTCGTCGACATGGATCGCGCGGCCATGCTTGGTCTGAACGCCGTCGCCGCGCGCCGCGACCACCGCCCCGGGCGCGAGCAGGGCGGCGACGCGCTCGGCCTCCTTCGGGCCGATCCGCAGCACGGTCCCATCAGACAAGAGCGCGCCGCGCAGTTCGCCCTTGGGGCCGAACAGCGACAGCTCGACCGTGCCCTCCGCCGCCATCGGGACGTGCTTCACCTTGGGATGCTCGCGGTCGTGGTCCGGGCCGTTGTCCACGATCTCGCGGTCGCCAGCGGTGATCACCGCGACGGCGGCCAGCAGGGCCGCGCCGCGTGGCCGCACGCCACGTACGCGAACCTTCTCGCCTTGCTTGAGATGGCGGGTGAGTTCCGCATCCATATGCGGTGGCGTATGAACGAGGACAACCGTTTTCTTGTCTCTCAGAACGAAGCCGTCGACTTCGCCGTGAGGGTTGAGCACGAAGCGCTCAAAGGTGCCTGCCGTCTCGGGCAGGCTGTCGGGATCGATCCAGTGCATGATGCAGCTCTTCCTGTTGATGTGTGAAGCGTGGGTCAGCCGCGGGGCGGCGGGGGCGGCGGACCGAAGCCCGGAGGCGGCGGCGGGGGACCACGACGATCCGGGCCGTCCTTCGGTCCGGGAGGGCGAGGGCCGCGCACCTCGGTCATCTGCTCCGGCGAGGCGCCGATCGCGCGCACGTCGACGACCTTGCCGAGGGCGGTATCGAGCACGTCGCCCCGCACCGAGATGCTTCGGCCCTGAGCGAGCTGGTCCTGCACGCGTTCGGCCTCCGGAGGCGGCAGGCGCAGCGTGGTGCCGTCATCGAGCACGACGCCGTTCACCTCGCCGCGCTTGCCGTGCAATTGCAGGGCGATGCGGCCGCTGATGGTCTGGTCGTCATTGCTGCCGCGCCGGTCCGGCGGGCCGTTGTCGATGACGCTCTTGCCGGTCGCCACATTGGTGATCGACGCCGCGTCGACCAGCGGAATGGCGCGTGCGCGCAAGCCGCGCACCGAAACCTGGTCGCCGGGGCGGATGGCAAACACCGTCTGGGCGCTGAGATGCGGCGGCAGCTTCACTTCGGTGCCGTCGGTGAGAATGACTCCATCGACGTCGCCGCGCGGCGTCAAGGTGTACTGCTTCACGGTCCCGCGCGATTCCGGAAGCTGCGAGGAATCCCACATGGGATCCCGGGCCTGCGAATAGGCGGCGGCCCCGCTGCCGATTGCCGTGGTGGCGAGCAACACCCAGAACAGCGCGCGTATGCGTGTGGTCTTCATGGAACAACTCCTGTCGTGATCGCGACCTCGTCGCTTACGCAGGGTTCAGCAAGCCATGTGCCAGTCGCAAAACGATTGATCTGAAAGGAGTTTTTGCCGAGCTTGCGGAATCAGGCGTCGTCTTTGCCGACACGGTCTGTCAGCTTTTCTGACGCCTCGGCAAGACCGTAGCGCTGCATCTTGGTGTAGAGCAGCTGGCGGTTGATATTGAGACGGCGCGCCGCCTCCGTGCGATTGCCGGCGGAGGCCCCCAACGCGCGCTCGATCATCTGCTTCTCGAGCTGCGCGACCGCCGCGGGCAGGTCCGCATTGTCCGGCGCCGGGACTGCCGCGGCCGGATTGGCGCTGGTGTCGATGTCCTCCGCCCCGATCACGTCTCCGCGTGTCATGATGCAGGCGCGCTCGATCGCGTTGCGCAGTTCGCGGACGTTGCCTGGCCAGGGATGGCGCTGCAATTTGTCGATCGCGGCTTCACTGAGCTGCTTGTGACGGCTGTTGCTCGCGCCCGCGCGCGCGAGGAAGTGTCGGGCGAGCGGCACGATGTCCGCCACACGATCGCGCAGCGGAGGAAGCGCGATCTGCACCACGTCGAGCCGGTAATAGAGGTCTTCTCGGAAGTCTCCGGTCGCGGCGAGCCTGGCGAGATCGCGGTGGGTGGCGGCAATGATCCGCGCGTTGGTCCGTACGGGCTTGCCTCCGACCGGCGTGATCACTTGCTCCTGCAGGGCGCGGAGGATCTTCGCCTGCATCGGCAGCGGCATGTCGCCGATCTCGTCGAGGAACAGCGTGCCGTTGGCGGCATCGCGGAAGGCGCCTGACCGGTCGGCGGTCGCGCCGGTGAAGGATCCCTTGACGTGACCGAACAACTCGCTTTCGAGCAGGTCGGCGGGTATCGCCGCACAATTGACCGCGACGAAGGGACCGTCCTTGCGCTTGCCGTGAATGTGAAGCGCGCGCGCCACCAGCTCCTTGCCGGTGCCGGTCTCGCCGCGGATCAGCACGCTGGCGTCGCTGTCGGCGGCGAGACCGATCGCCTTCTGCACGCTGCGCATCGGCTCGCTCGATCCGATCAGGCCATCCCCGGCGTCGTCCTCCGGAGCCGCAATCACCGGCGCGCGCCCGGGCAGGCGCTTCAGCAGGGCCTTCAGTTCCGCGCGGCCGATCGGTTTGCTGAGATGATCGAAGGCGCCGAGTCGCATCGCCTCGATCGTGTTGGCGGCGCTGGCGAACGCGGTCAGCACCACGACATGCGGGCAGCCGGCGCTCGCACGGATGCGACGCAGGACCTCGATCCCATCCATGCCGCCCGGCATGCGCAAATCGAGCAGCACCACATCGACCTCGTCGTTCAATGCCGCCAGGCCTTCGCGGCCGGACGCGGCGAGGCGGGGTTCATGGCCGAGATCGGCAAGGGCCTCGGCGAGACCTTCGCGCAGGGCGCGGTCGTCGTCGATGATCAGGACGGTTGCCATGGCACCTCGATCTCGAATTCCGCGCCGCCGACGGAGCGGACCAGGCGGACATGGCCACGATGATTGCGCGCGATCTCGCGGACGATGGCAAGCCCCAGACCAGTGCCGTCGGCGCGCCCGGTGACGAACGGCTCGAACAGGCGCTCGCGCAGTTCGTCGGGAATGCCGGGACCATTGTCGGACACCTGAAGCAGCAACATGTCGCCTCTCCGGCGCGCATCCACGCTGATCGCGCCGCCCGCGGACGTATTCTGAATGGCGTTGATGATCAAATTATCCAGGGCCCGCTGCATCTGGAGCGGATCGAACTGCGGTAACGGCGAGGATGCAGGCCCGGTTCCCACGGTCAACGCGATGTTCCGGGCCGCGGCGAGGTCGCGATGAGTCTCGACCGTGCGCATCAGGAAGGTTTCGAGATCGACCTCCGCGAGCCGGGGCTCGCGCGCCTGCGTCATCTCCAGGAGGTCGCGCAGCAGGACGTCGAGCCGGTCAACCTGTTGCAGGATCGAGGTCAGGGCTGCTTCGCTGCGCGAGCCGTCGGCGACCGCCAGCGCATTCTCCGCCTTCAGCCGCATGGCGGCGATGGGATTGCGGATTTCATGCGCCAGGCCCGCCGACATGCGCCCGAGCGCTGCGAGCCGCTCGGCTGCGGCAGCGCGGCGTCGCTCCACCGACAGGCGTTCGCCGGTGCTATTGAGCGCATCGACCAGGCGGTCGAGTTCGGGAGCGCCGGTCCGCGGCAAAGTCGGCAGGTCGATGGTGCCGGCGTGCGGTGCGTCCAGAGCGGCCTCGATCCGGTTGATCTTGCGCGACCAGACATAGAGCACGTGTGCAAGCCAGGCGGCTGAGCCGAAAATCGTGAGAGCCAGCAACAGGAGTCCGGCGAGCAACTGATTGTAGGCCGGCCCCTCCGCCGTGAATGCCCGCGTCATGGTCCATCCGGTCACGCCGGCCAGCGGGCCGCGCAGCGGACAGGCATGAACGATCAGCACTTGTGACCGTCCGCTTTGCCGGATCGAGGAGGGCCGGCCGGATCGCTGCGCTTCCGTATTGACGTCGCGAATGGTGTTGAACTCGGCCGCGGGCAGGTCTGTCTTCGGCCCGGTGCCTTCATAGGTCGGAAACGCGTAGGCGAGGGAGCTGGCATCCGCCTGCCAGATTCCGCCTTCGACGCCGGCCGCACCGGAGAGCGCGCTCTGGACGACCGCCGCAAGCTGCTGCTTCAGCTGATCGTCGATCTCGCCGCCGCTCCAGCCCGTGACGAAGAATTGGTAGCGATCGGCAAGGTCGCGGCAGGCCCGCGCTGCCAACTCCTCGGAGCGCGCCAGCCGCGCATTCGCGGTTTGCTGGAAGGATTCGAACAGCAGATAGCCGGTGGCCATGCCGGATACCACCAGCATGATCCAGAGGGCAAGCAGTCGGGAGCGGAGAGAACGCATGCGCTAGGAAACGCGCGAGAACGAGAATTGGTGCCTCACAGCTTCACCGCCAGCAGCACCGCGCCGGCGCCGATCATGGCGATGCCGAGCCAGCCTTGGCCGGTCGGGCGCTCGCCGAGGAAGGCAAAGGCAAACAGGGCGACCAGCACGACGCTGAGCTTGTCGATCGGTGCCACCAGGGTGGCCGGTCCAAGCTTGAGAGCCCTGAAATAGCACAACCATGACGCCCCGGTCGCAAGTCCCGACAGCACCAGAAACAGCCATGTTCGCGATGAGACCGCCGACGGCACCGCAAACTGGCCGGTGAAGAACAGCAGGACCGAGAAGGCGAGCAGCACCACGACGGTGCGAATGAAGGTCGCCAGATCCGGATTGATGTTCTCGACGCCGATCTTGGCGAAGATCGCTGTGAGCGCAGCAAAGCAGGCGGACAGCAGGGCCCATGTTTGCCAGGCTGAGAGAAGGGCGGGTCTCATTTCATCGATATCCGTTCGTTCAGCGACGACACGCCCGCGCCTTCTTTGCGAGGGGCGTGACAGAGCAATCCAGATCCCTTCGCGGACAGGTTCGGGGTTGCTTCGCTTCGCTCGTATGACGGCGTTTGCGACAGGTGCGTGCCATTCTCACCGCGCCGCCGAAACCTTCTCCATGATCGCCTTGCGCAGGATGCGCGACAGCAATTCCACCGAGTACGGCTTCTGGATCAGTTCGAAACCGCGATGGGCGTTCTCGGCGAGCACGTTGCTGTAGCCGGACGTCAGCACCACGGGCAGGCCGGGATAGCGCTCACGGATGATGCCGGCGAGCTCGACGCCGTTCATGCCGGGCATGATGACGTCGGAAAACACGAGGTCGACGGCGAATTCGTTTTCGCCAAGGATGGCCAGCGCTGCATTGGCATTGGCGACGCGGCGAACGACATAGCCGAGATCTTCCAGGAGCTCGGTCGAGAACTGGCCGACATCGTCATTGTCCTCGACCACGAGCACGCGATAGCCACGCCCGGTGGTCGCGGTCTCGCTGGTGAGTGCCGCCGCCTGGCTTTCGGCGCCGGGACTTTGCCCCAGCGGCAGGTAGATGGTGAAGGTCGCGCCTTTGCCCTGGACGCTCGTCACCGCGACGTCGCCCTCGGACTGCTTTGCGAAACCGAAGGCCTGGCTGAGGCCGAGGCCGGTGCCCTTGCCGACCTCCTTGGTGGTGAAAAACGGCTCGAAGATCGAGTCGAGATGTTCCGGTGCGATGCCGCTGCCGGTGTCGGTGACGGAGATCGCGACATAGTCGCCACCGCGCGCCGATTGAGCGCGCAGGCTCGGGATGCCCGAGACCTTGCGCACGGCGATCACGAGGCGGCCTTCGCCGTCCATGGCATCGCGGGCGTTGATGGCGAGGTTGATCAGCGCGGTCTCGAACTGGGCGATGTCGGCCACCGTGAAGCAGTCGGCATCGTGAATTTCCACCGCGATGTCGATGCGGGCGCCGACCAGCGGCCGGACCAGCTGTGCGACGCCTTCGACCTGGCTGCCGACGTTGAAGATCTGGGGCTTCAGCGGCTGCCGGCGCGCGAACGCCAGCAGCTGGGAGGTCAGCTTTGAGGCGCGCTCGACTGTGTCGGAGATCGCATCGACATAGCGGCGGCGGCGCTCTTCCGGCAGTTCGCGGCGGCGCAGGAAATCGGTGGCCGAGCGGATGATGGTGAGGAGATTGTTGAAGTCGTGTGCGACGCCGCCGGTGAGCTGGCCGATCGCCTCCATCTTCTGCGACTGCCGCAGAGCTTCCTCGCCGCGCCGGCGCTCGGTGATGTCGACGAATTCAGGCACGGCGCCGGTGATGTTGCCGTGGCGGTCGAGCACGGGGCGCATGCCGAAATCGAAATCGCGCTCGCCGACGGGAAGGCGCAGGCGCATCTCCAGCCGCACGGCGTCTCCCTGCAGCACAGTGTGAAAGGCCTCGCGCACCATCGCGCTCATGCCCTCCGTCGCGCTGAACCAGGGCGCCTCCCACAACGGCTTTCCGATCACATCCGAAGAGCTCGCCTTGATGCCGTCGAGTGCGGTCTTGTTGGCGTAGAGCAGCTCGCCCTTGAGATTGACCAGGCCCTGATACTGGTTACTGGTCTCGAGGATCGCGCGCAGGCGCGCCTCGTTTGATTCCAACTCGGCGGTGCGCTCGGCGATGCGCTCTTCCAGTGTCTCGTTGAGCTGCCGCAGCTCGATCTCGGCCTGCTTGGCGACGGTGATGTCGTGGGCGACGCCGATGAAGCCGATATGCTTGCCGGTCGGGTCCCAGCGCGGCTGCGATTCCGAGCGAAGCCAGCGCCATTCGCCGGCGGCGTTCTTGTAACGCGCCTCCAGCACGAAGGGCTTGAGCGAGGCTTCGCCCTGAACGGATTGCTGCAGCACCTGCGGCAGGTCGTTGGGATGCAGCACCTTGCGCCAGTCGAAGTCGATCGCCTGGTCGTAGGGCAGGCCGACGAAGTCGACATAGGCCTGGTTGGCGAAGGACCGCTTGCGGTCGAGCTTGGTCACCCAGATCGGCACGGGAGCGCTGTCGGCGATCAGCCGAAATCGCTCCTCGCTCTCGCGCAGGGTCTCGCGCGCAAGCATCTGGTCGGTGATGTCGATGTGGGCGCCGACGAGGCGGATGGCGCGGCCATCCTGGTCGCGCTCGATCTTGGCGACGACCCGTATCCAGTGCGTCTCGCCGTCATTGGGGCGGATGATGCGGTACTCTGCGGTGTAGTCCTCGCTGGTCCCGGCGAGCGCATCGATGAAGTGCTTGACCGTGGCGTCGCGGTCGTCGGGATGGATGCGATTGACCCAATCCTCGTGCGATTCCTCGGCCGCCTCCGGCGGCAGGCCGTGGATAATGAGGTATTCGGGGGAGCGGCGGTTCTTGAAGCCGTCGCGGAAATCGACCTCGACGCCGCCGACCTTGCCGATGCGCTGGATGCGCGCCAGTTCTGCCTCGCGCTCCTGGAGCGCGCGATAGGCATTGTCGCGCTCGCGGGCGACGTCTTCGAGGTGCTGGCGCAGCCTTGCGGCGGCGAGGGTCTCGGGCAGGGGATCGTTCAAGGCATCGGCCGTTGTCATGCGGGAGCGCACGTGCCGGACCGATATTCACACAGACGGAGCGTGATGGCCATTGTTTAAAGGAATTGGTATGGAAAGCGCCACTGAACAGGCTGGCGATGCTATCGATCAAACGCCGCGTCCGGCATTTTGTTCCGAAGACGGGAACGATCGGCCGGCGGGCGCGTCTTTCGCGAGGCGCCACCAATGCCTTTTTGATAAGGCTCCCTTTCCCAAAAGGATAAATCTTGAAGCTCTTTGCCTGCCAGGCCTGCGGCAACGTTCTCTATTTCGAGAACCGTGCCTGCGAACGCTGCGGCCACCAGGTCGCCTTCCTGCCGGAGAAGGAGACGATGTCGGCGATCGAGCCCGACGGCGAAGCCTGGAAGATCCTCGCGGAGAAGGGCGAAAGCCGGATGCTGTGCCGGAATGCCGCGTACGATGCCTGCAACTGGCTGACGGATGCGGGCGATACCACAGGCTATTGCCGCGCCTGCCGTCACAACGGCATCGTGCCGGATCTGTCCGATCCCGCCCAGCTTGCCGGCTGGCGCGAACTGGAGGTGGCCAAGCACCGCCTGTTCTACTCCCTGATCCGCTGGAAGCTGCCGCTTCGGACCCGGCAGGACGACCCCGAGCATGGTCTGATCTTCCATTTCCTGGCCGACGATCCCAGCAGCGGAGAGAAGGTCATGACCGGCCACGACAACGGTCTGATCACGATCGCGCTCACCGAGACCGACGACATCGAGCGCGAGCGGCGCAGGCTCGAGATGGGCGAGCCCTATCGGACGCTGCTCGGCCATTTCCGCCATGAGGTCGGGCACTATTTCTGGGACGTACTGGTCCGCGACGGCGGCAAGCTCGAGGAATGCCGCGCGGTCTTCGGCGACGATTCCACCGATTACGGCCAGGCCCTGCAGCGTCACTATGCCGAAGGCGCGCCACCGGATTGGCAGCAGAACTATGTCTCGGCCTACGCCACCATGCACCCCTGGGAAGATTTCGCCGAGACCTGGGCGCACTACCTCCACATCGTCGACACCTTGGAGATGGCCAGCGAGTTCGGCATGGAGGTGCGGCCCAAGATCGACCGCGACGGGGAGTTGACGGCGCGCATCCGGTTCAACCCCTACGAGGCCCGGGACGTCCAGGCGCTCGTCGATGCATGGCTGCCTTTCACCTTCGCCATGAACAGCGTCAACCGCGCCATGGGCGCGCGCGACCTCTATCCCTTCATCCTGTCGCAGGCCGTGGTCGCCAAGCTGGACTTCATTCACAACCTGGTTCGGGACGTCGCCAAATCGGCGTCCATGCCCAAAAAGAGGTAAGGCCTCTGGGCGGCGCGGGCCCCGTCCCCCGAGCCCGTGTCGGTCTTGCGCTGGTACGCCAGACGGCCGGGATTTAGACCGTTGCCTCCGGCCCATTTTGATGTACCACGGGAGCCACACGGCCCGTCCCCCATAGGCCCGAACGGCCAGGGAAGGGTCCCGCCCAAGGTCGAGACTCAAGAAAAGCATGTTCAAACGCATTCTGATCGCCAATCGCGGCGAAATCGCCTGCCGGGTCATCAAGACCGCGCGCCGCATGGGAATTGAGACGGTTGCGGTCTACTCCGAAGCCGACCGCGACGCCCTCCATGTCGAGATGGCCGACGAGGCCGTGCTGATCGGCCCGCCGGCGGCGGCCGAGAGCTATCTGGTGATCGAGAAGATCGTCGAGGCCTGCCGCAAGACGGGCGCGCAGGCCGTGCATCCCGGCTACGGCTTCCTGTCCGAGCGCGAGGCGTTTCCGCGTGCGCTGGAAGCTGCCGGCATCGTCTTCATCGGCCCGAACCCGGGCGCGATCGCAGCGATGGGCGACAAGATCGAGTCGAAGAAGGCGGCCGCCAAGGCCAAGGTCTCGACCGTGCCCGGCTATCTCGGCGTGATCGAGGACGACAAGCACGCGGTCAAGATCGCCGACGAGATCGGTTATCCCGTGATGATCAAGGCTTCCGCCGGCGGTGGCGGCAAGGGCATGCGGATCGCACATTCGACCGCCGAGGTCGCGGAAGGTTTCAACCTCGCCAAGGCGGAGGCGAAAGCCTCGTTTGGCGATGACCGCGTCTTCGTCGAGAAGTTCATCGTCGATCCCCGCCACATCGAGATCCAGGTGCTGGGCGACAAGCACGGCAACGTCATCTATCTCGGCGAGCGCGAATGCTCGATCCAGCGCCGCAATCAGAAGGTCATCGAGGAGGCGCCGTCGCCGCTGCTCGACGAGGCCACCCGTCGCAAGATGGGCGAGCAGGCGGTCGCGCTGGCCAAGGCCGTGAACTATGATTCCGCCGGCACCGTCGAGTTCGTCGCGGGCCAGGACAAGAGCTTCTACTTCCTGGAGATGAACACCCGTCTCCAGGTCGAGCATCCCGTCACCGAGCTCGTCACGGGCATCGACCTCGTCGAGCAGATGATCCGTGTCGCCGCCGGGGAAAAGCTCGGCATCGCGCAGAAGGACGTCACGCTGACCGGATGGGCGGTGGAATCGCGCCTCTACGCCGAAGATCCGTTCCGCAACTTCCTGCCCTCGATCGGGCGCCTGGTGAAGTACCGGCCGCCTGCGGAAGTGAGCAAGGACGGCATCACCGTGCGTAACGACACCGGCGTGCAGGAGGGCGGCGAGATCTCGATCCATTACGATCCGATGATCGCAAAGCTCGTCACGCATGCACCTTCGCGCGCGGCCGCGATCGAGGCGCAGGCGACCGCGCTGGATTCCTTTTACGTCGACGGCATCCGCCACAACATTCCGTTCCTGTCGGCGCTGATGCATCATCCGCGCTGGCGCGAGGGGCGGCTGTCGACCGGCTTCATTGCCGAGGAATTCCCCAAGGGCTTTGCGGTGCGCGTGCCGGAAGGCGAGGTCGCCCGGCGCATCGCCGCGGTCGGCGCCGCCATCGATCACGTGCTGGGTGAGCGCAAGCGGCAGATCTCGGGGCAGATGGGTGGCCGCGTCGTGCTGCGCGAGCGTCGCCGCGCGGTCTGGCTCGACCGTCAGGAGATCCAGCTCGAGGTCGCTCGCGAGGGCGACGCCATCGCGGTGCGTTTCGTCGACGCCGCGGGCAAGGCCGGCAATTCGCATCTGCTGGCCTCGCCGTGGAAGCCGGGTGATCCGGTCTGGCAAGGCACCATCGACGGCCACTTGGTTGCGGTGCAGGTGCGGCCAATTCCCAACGGCATCCGCCTGGCGCATCAGGGCGTCGAGGTCCCGGTCTATGTCTGGACCGAAGCGGAAGCGACTTCGGCGCGGCTGATGCCGGTGACGACGGCCTCCGACACCGGCAAGAAGCTGCTGTGCCCGATGCCCGGGCTCATCGTCTCGATTGCGGTGACGGAAGGGCAGGAGGTCAAGGCCGGCGAGACGCTGGCGGTGGTTGAAGCCATGAAGATGCAGAACGTGCTGCGCGCCGAGCAGGACGGCACCGTGAAGAAGGTCCACGCCAGTCCCGGCGCGACGCTCGCGGTGGACGCGCTGATCCTGGAGTTTGCGTAACTAAGCGCATTCGCGTGTCCCGGACCCGATGCAACGCATTCGCGTTGCTTCGCAGAGCCGGGACCCAGATCGTTGGCGGATCACTCCAGCAGCATGGGCCCCCGGCTCAGCAGCGCAGCGCTGAGGGGCGCCGCGCTGCGTCCGGGGCACGAGAGTGCCATATTTCCGTTGCTCGCGATAACGGAGTATGATGCAGCCTTCGCGATCCTATGAGACAGCAACATGGCCTTTCGTTCCCGCCGCGAGAAACTGCGCTCCATTCTGTCGGGCTCGGATTGCGTCCATCCCGGCTCGGTCTATGACGCGATCTCGATCCGCATCGCCGAAGATCTCGGCTTTCCGCTTGGCATGTTCGGCGGCTCGGTCGCTTCGCTGGCAGTGCTCGGCGATCCCGATATCACGCTGATCACGCTCACCGAGCTTGCCGAGCAGATGCGGCGGATGTCGCGCGCTTCGACGCTCCCCGTGCTGGTCGATGCCGATCACGGCTATGGCAATGCGCTCAATGTCCGCCGCACGGTGCAGGAGCTGGAGGCGGCCGGCGCTGCCGGCCTCACCATCGAGGACACGCTGCTGCCGGCCGCCTTCGGCGAGGCCAAGGCGCAGCTGATTTCGCTCGAGGAAGGCATCGGCAAGATGAGGGCGGCGCTCGACGGTCGCAGCGATCCTTCGCTGGTCATCATGGGCCGCACCGGTGCTGCCTCGATCAGCTCGATCGAGGACGCGATCAAGCGTGCCAAGGCGTATGAGGCGACGGGCGTGGATGCGCTGTTCTTCACCGGTCTCAGCTCGCGCGCCGAACTCGAGGCGATTGCCTCTGCGACGCGTCTCCCCCTCGTGCTCGGTGGTGCGCCAGAGGAAATGAACGCGATCGATGACCTCGCTGGCCGGCGCGTGCGCATCGCGCTGCAGGGCCACGCGCCGATCGCCGCGGCGACTCAGGCCGTCTACGAGACCCAGAAGGCATTGCGCGAAGGCACGGCGCCAAAGGACCTGAACGGATTGCCGTCGGCGGAGTTGACCAACCGCGTCATGCGCGCGGCCGAGGTCAAGGCACGCAGCGCCGACTTTCTCGGGCTGAAAAAATGAGCCAAGCCATCCTCCAGGTCATGATCCACGGGCGCGTGCAGGGCGTCGGCTATCGGGCCTGGCTCGAGTCGCAGGCGTCTGCAAGCGGCCTCGAAGGCTGGGTGCGCAATCGCCGCGACGGCTGCGTCGAAGCGCTGTTCGCGGGAGCGCCGAAGCATGTTGCCGATATGGTCGCGCTGTGCCGCCACGGGCCGCCGTCCTCGCGCGTGGACAGCGTGACGAGCGAGACGGGGAGCGCGGATGAGCTGAACCTGCGCAGGGCAGGGGAAGCGTTTTCGGTGTTGCCGACGGTGTAAGTGCATCCCCCGCGTCCCGCACGCGGGGTGAGGCGAAGAGCCATCACCTTGGCAGCTTGGCGATCGCCTCGCTCAGTTCGTGGATTTCATACGGCTTGCGCAGGATCGGAAAATCGCCGCGCACGCCGGCGGCGACCTCGCTGTAGCCGGTGGCGAGCAGGATCGGCAAGCCAGGGCGGATCTGGCGGAGATGATGGGCGAGGGTGAGGCCGTCCATCTTGCCGGGCATGACGATGTCGGAGAACACGAAGTCGACGCCGTTGCTTTCGATCTCACGCAAGGCGGCTTCGGCGTCCGCGACCCGGCGCACCTGGTAGCCGAGCTGTTCGAGCAGGCCGACGCTGACGAGCGCGACGTCCGGATTGTCCTCCACGAGCAAGACCGTGCCGCTGCCTTGGAAAGCCGGTTCTCCCGTCATCTCTTGTGATGGGACTTCGTTCCCACGCGGCAGCAGGATGGTGAACGTCGTGCCCTTGCCGAGCTCGCTTGTGACCTTCACCGTGCCGCCGGCCTGATGGGCGAAGCCGTGGACCTGGGACAGGCCGAGGCCCGTGCCTTTTCCGATCGGCTTGGTGGTGAAGAACGGCTCGAAGATCTTGTCGAGGACGTCGGAGGGAATGCCGAGCCCGGTGTCGCTGACGTCGATTGCGACGAAGTCGCCGGCGAGCGGCGCCTCGTCGAGTGCGACATTGCGCGCGCCGATCGTCACCGTGCCGCCGTCGGGCATTGCGTCGCGGGCATTGATGACCAGGTTGAGCAGCGCGGTCTCGAGTTCCGAGGCGTCGGTCTTGAGCGGCCAGACGTCACGGCCAATCTCGAAGGCCAGGCGCACGGAGCTCCCGACGCCGGCATCGAGCACCTCGCGGATCGCAGCGATGCGTTCGGCGAAATCGATCGCCTGCGGATTGACGCTCTGCCGCCGCGCGAAGGTAAGGAGCTGGTTGGTGAGCGCCGCGCCGCGCTTGGTGGCGGTTTCGATCGCCGAGACCGCGCGCTGAAGCTTGACGGGGTCGTCGGCCCCCCGCTTCAGCATGTGAAGGCTGCCGCTGATGATCATCAGCAGGTTGTTGAAGTCGTGGGCGACCCCGCCGGTGAGCTGTCCCAGCGCATCGAACTTCTGGGACTCGGCGAGCTGCTTCTGCATCGCCTCGAGCTTGAGCTGAGTGTTGCGGCGCTCGGTGATGTCGCGCGTGATCTTGGCGAAGCCGACCAGCTCGCCGCCCTCGTAGATCGGGTCGATGACCACGCTTGCCCAGAAGAAGGTGCCGTCCTTGCGAACGCGCCAGCCTTCCTCCTCGTAGCGGCCCTTTTCCCTGGCGATGCCGAGCGCGCGGCCCGGCTTGCCGTTGGCGCGGTCGCTTTCGGTGTAGAAGCGGGAGAAGTGCTGGCCGAGGATCTCGCCCGGCGAGTAGCCCTTGATACGCTCGCCGCCGATGTTCCAGCTCGTGATGATCCCCTTGGGATCGAGCATGTAGAGGGCGTAGTCCGCAACTCCCTCAACCAACAGCCGGAAACTACGTTCGCTTTCGAACAAGTCTCTCTGCTGACTGAATTTTTCGACCATTCCGGGACCCCGCATAACTGGGGCAAACGCCGCGAGGGGTAGATGGTTCCCCACCGGTGGAGCATTCTTAGGCAGATATCCCGCACTCGTACCGGCCCCAAGCCAACTTGACAAGGCAACGATCTTGTCAGATATTTCTGTCATGACAGAAATGACCGGAAAAAAGAGACTGCCCGCTGCCGTCGAGCGCTTCATCCTGCATTGGGGCGACATGGGGGACGAGTGGGGTGTCAATCGCTCGGTCAGCCAGATTCACGGGCTGCTTTATCTCGCCGAGGCGCCGATGACGGCGGAGGACATCGCCGAGACGCTCGGCATGGCGCGCTCGAACGTATCCAACTCGCTCAAGGAGCTGCTCGCCTGGAATCTGATCAGGCGCGTGCCGATCCTCGGTGACCGCCGCGACCATTACGAGGCCGAGACCGATATCTGGGAGGTCGCCGCCCGCATCGCGGCGCGGCGCAAAGAGCGGGAGCTCGATCCGGCGATCGCGGCACTCAGGGCTTGCGTGTCCGATGCCGCGGGCGATCCCACCATCAACCCGGTCGCGAGCAAACGACTGAAGGAGATGCTCGCCTTCACCGAGCTCGCCGATCACTGGTTCATGCAGATGCTGAAGGTGCCGCGGCCGCGGCTGGTCGCCTTGATGCGGCTTGGCGAAAAGATCGCCAGCCTGCTGCCGCTGGGCAAGGCCAAATAGTTTTGAGGAGGGTGCGATGACGTCGGCAAGGTTATCAGGCTCCAGCGCATCTTCCTCCGCTCACATCAAGCTCATCGACGACCGTCGCTTCCGCGCGCTGCTGTCGGACGAGGATTGGGGCCGCTTGCCGCTCGCGACCTGGCGGCGTTTCTCCAAGCGCGTCGCCGACGGCGACAGCATCGTCTATGTCGGCGTGATCGACGAGATCTCCTTCAGCGAGACCGGCTGGTGGGTCGCGCAAGCAGCGAGGCTGATCGGCGGGCCACTGCCGACCGGCCGCGACACCGGTGTTCCCATGATCGTCACGGTCACCGAGGACGGCACGACCGGCGGTCAGACCTGGACCCGCATCTGCGCGCGCAAGCGCGGCTTTCCGAACGTGATCCATTCCGCCAAGCGTTTTGCCGGTCCAACCGGGCTCGAGGAATATGTCGGCTTCGGCGTCTCGATGGCGCTCCGCACAGCGGTCGAAGACCAGACGCTGATCTTCCGCAGCGCAGGCTACGGGCTCCAGCTCGGACGCCTCTGGATTCCCTTGCCGCGCTGGCTGACGCCGGGCGATCTCACGGTGACGCACCGCGACCTCGGCAACGGCGCATTCCGCTTCACCCTTGATGTCATCCATCCGCGTTACGGTGCGCTGATCCACCAGTCCGCCACCTTCAGGGAGGCCATATCATGACGACGCTGTTGTGGACCCTCATCGCCATCCAGATCGTGATGGGCGTGTTCGACACCTTCTATCATCATGAGTTCACCGAGCGGCTCGCCTGGCGGGTGTCGCAGCGTTTCGAGCTCAAGCTGCACGGCATCCGCAACATGCTCTACGCGCTCTTGTTCCTCGTGCTCGGCTGGCTGGAGGTTTACGGATCGTTGGCGCTGCTGATCGTCGCGGTCCTGGTCGCCGAGATCGTCATCACCCTGATGGATTTCGTCGAGGAGGATCTGAGCCGGAAGCTGCCGCCGAGCGAGCGCATCAATCACACGCTGCTCGCGATCAATTACGGCGCCATTCTCGTGCTGCTGCTGCCGGTGCTGACCGAGTGGGCGATGCAGCCCTTCGGCGTGAGCGTGATGAACCAGGGCCTGCTCAGCATCGCCGCCACCGCCTGCGCGCTCGGTGCGGCCCTGTGCGGCCTCAGGGACTTTGCGGCGATGCGCCGGCTCGGCCGCATGCGAAGCCTGCCGGCGGCCGAACTCGTCGAAAAGCTTCCCGGCCGCAAAACCGTGCTGATCACGGGTGCTACCGGCTTCATCGGCAGCCGCCTCGCGGCAAGCCTCAGCGGCGCCGGGCATCACGTCATCGCGCTGATCCGCAATCCCGCAAAGGCCGAGATGCTGCCGCCGCCGGTGACGCTGATCACCAGCCTCGATCAGCTCGCCGCGGACACGCCGATCGACGCCATCGTCAATCTCGCCGGCGAGCCGATCGGCAACGGTCTGTGGACCGAGGCGAAGCGCGCGAAGATCCTTGGCTCGCGCATCGAGGTGACCGGCGAGGTCGTCAAACTGATCGCACGGCTCGTCCGCAAGCCCGAGGTGCTGGTCAGCGGCTCCGCGATCGGCTGGTACGGATTGTGGGCCGATCAGGTGCTGACGGAGTCGGCGAAGTCGCACGCCTGTTTCAGCCACGAGCTCTGTGCGGCCTGGGAGAAGGCGGCGCGGCCGGCGGAGGAGCTTGGCGTCCGCGTGGTCTGTTTGCGCATCGGGCTCGTGCTCGGCACCGAAGGCGGCTTCGTCACGCGCCTCTTGACGCCGTTCGAGTTCGGCCTCGGCGGTCCCATCGGCACCGGACGGCAGTGGATGTCCTGGATCGAGCGTGACGATCTCATCCGGCTGATCGCCTATGTGATGGCGACGCCCGATCTCGCCGGCCCCGTCAACGCCACCGCGCCGATTCCCGTCACCAATGCCAAGTTCACCGAGGAGCTCGGCCGCCGCCTGCATCGGCCCGCGGTGTTCCGTATTCCCGGCGGTCTGCTCCGCCGGATCGGCGGCGGCTTTGCCGACGAGCTCTTGTTGGGCGGTCAGCGCGTGCTGCCCAACAAGGCTCTGAGCCGCGGATTTGTGTTCCGGCACGAGACGCTGCGCAGCGCGTTCGAGGCGATATTGTGAACGTCAGGTGGCGGTGGCGCTTCGGAACGTCGCCGCCACCGCACGCAGCGCTGCAAGCTTCACGGGATCGCCGACCTTGGAGTGCAGCAACACCTTCGAGCTGCCGAGCTTCGGCAGCCTGTGCGTGGGCCCGATGTCGACCAGGCCTGCGGGGGCGATCCGCCGCGCCAGCGGAGCGACCGCAAGTCCGGCGAGCGTCGCTGCGACCACCGCCGTAACGCCGCCGCCGACGAAGCGCTCGCGCCAATCGATTCCGGCCTTGTCGAGTGCGCGCACCGCGATGGCGCGAACGCCGCAGGGTGGCGCGAGCGTCGCCAGCGGCAGCGGCTCGCCCTTCGGCAAGGTGAGGCGACGTGATGCGAACCAGCCGAAATCGTCCTCGGTGAGCTTCTCGCCACCGCGGCGGCTGCCTTCCTGGCGGACGATCACGGCATCCAACTCGCCCGCATCATAGGCGTCCTGCATCTCGCGCGAGAAGCCGATGGTCACGGCGAGGGTGAGATTCGCCGACATCGCGTGCAGGCGTTCCAGCAGCGGTATCAACTCGGGCCCGGCGGCGTGGTCGGAGATGCCGAGCGAAAGCGACTGTGTGGCGGGGGCCTCGCCCGTCAGCGCGCGGTCGTGCGCCACCATCAGCGCGCGGGCGCGATCGAGAAAGCTGGCGCCGTCGGCGGTGAGCCTGACGGCGCGCGGCGAGCGTTCGACCAGGCGTTTGGCCAACAGGGCTTCCAGCCGTTGCAGCTTGAGGCTGACCGCGGCCTGCGTGGTGCCGAGCGCTTCCGCGGCGCGGGTAAAGCTCTGGAGGTCCGCGACCAGCAGGAAGGCTTTGACCGTGGCGATGTCGAGGGTGGCGGTCATTATGTATCGTTATCACTGATATCAACAGTGATAAGATACCAAAATGATAAGAGAAGGTCTAGCTTCTCCTCAACGCCGCGCAACACCCGCGCAGCATCTCGAGGAGAACACCATGCCGCTGATCACCGTGTCCTACACCTCGTCGCGCCAGTCTCCCTCGCTCAAGGCCGACATCGCCGACGCCGTGTCCGAGCTCACCGCAAAGATTTTGCACAAGGATCCCAAGGTGACCGCCACCATCGTGAAGTCGGTCGAGGCAAGTGACTGGTTCGCGGGCGGCAAGTCGCTCGCCGAGCAGAAGCTTGCGAGCTACTGGATCGACATCCACGTCACCGAGGGTACGAACACCAAGGACGAGAAGGCTGCTTATCTTGCCGCCATGTTCAGTCGCATGGCCGAAATCCTGGGGCCGCTACATCCCGAGACCTATCTGTATGTCGACGAGGTCAAGGGCGATGCCTACGGGTTCGGCGGCCTCACCCAGGAGCGCCGCTATATCGCCGGCAAGCTCGACGTGTCGCTAGCTGCGGCGTGAGGCTGCAAGCCGCGGGTGACAGATCTCACCCGCGGCCTGACGTTCAGCTTGCGGCCTGGAACCGGACTTCGGACTTGTTCAGGAAGCACGCCTTGTCGAATAGCTTTAAGTCCAGCGGATTTGGCAGGCGGACATCGGCCAGATCGGGGCAGGGCTTGACCGCGGTATCATAGGACCGGTCGATCTGCGCGATGAACACGACGACCAGACCCTTGTCGCGGGCGAAGGATTTCAGCGCACGGACCTGCACGGAGAGGTCGGGGTTTTCCCGCCGCTGGTCGAGCAGTTGCAGATAGTCGATCACCACGACCGTGCCGCGTGGCGCCGCGGCCATCTCCTTGACGACGTAGTCGGCGCTGATGGCGTCGGAGCAATCGACCGCGAAGAGTTCGTCGAATTGCGCCGGCTCCACGCCGATTGCGCGCAAGCGATCAAGCACGTCTTTCTCGGTGTATTCGAGCGAGAAGAACGCCGCGCGATGGCCCGAGCGCATGGCCTCCACGGCAAGTTCGAGGCTCATCAGCGTCTTGCCCTGGCCGGGCCGCGCGCCGACCAGCACCAGATCGCCCGGCCGGAATTGCGGAAACAGCCTGTTGGCCGGCGTGATGGCAGCGGCTATTGCCGCGAGCATGCTCCAGGCGGAAAACCCTTCCGTCGTTGCGAGGCGGTCGAGTGCATCGTGCAACGGAATGCCTTCCTCGCGGGACAGGCGCTTGGCCTTGCGCTTCAGATGGTAGACGGGTGCAGACAATAATCTCATCGTCAAAACCTCCCATGCGAGCAGAAAGCGCAATCCCTCCTTATGCCTGGCGCTCGAACAGTCGGTCAGATGGTTCAGTCGCCCGACATGAATTCTGCTTTCCCGGCGGAGGGGGGAGGCGTGGGCGGCGCCGGACACAAGCGTAACTGATTCCGCGCACGGCGGAGAACAGGCGCAGTCGGGGCCGAACAGAAAAAATGCTAGAGGGCTGCTTCCGGCACCAACGCTCTTGTCGGCCCGAACAGCTCCTCGAACGCCTGCCGAAGCGCGATGTCGATGTCGGCCATGGTCACGAGCTGGCCGAGATCGACCAGCGAGGTGACGCCATAGCGGGGATCGACCACCCCGCACGGCACGATGCCGGCGAAATGCGACAGCTCCGGCTCGACATTGATGGCGATGCCGTGGAACGAAACCCAGCGCTTCAGCCGCACGCCGATCGCCGCGATCTTGTCCTCGTGATCGGCCCCCTTGTCGGGCCGTTTCACCCAGACGCCGACCCGGTCCTCGCGCCGTTCGCCGCGGACGTTGAAGGCGGCGAGCGTGCGCAGAATCAGCTCCTCCAGGCTCGCGACATAGGCCCGGACGTCCGGCCGGCGGCGCTTGAGGTCGAGCATGATATAGGCCACCCGCTGGCCGGGCCCGTGATAGGTGAGCTGGCCGCCGCGCCCGGTGGCGAAGATCGGGAAGCGGGGATCGCGCAGGTCGCCTTCCTTGCCCGAGGTGCCGGAGGTGTAGAGCGGGGGGTGTTCGAGCAGCCAGACCAGTTCTGGGGCCTCGCCCGCAGCAATGGCGGCGACCCGGGCTTCCATGGCGGCCACAGCCTCCGGATAGGACACCGGCGCGTCCGAGATTCGCCACTCCACGGGTTGGCCGAAGGACGCCGAAAACGACGTCAAATCCAGCTCTTGGCGCGGGTTTTGGGGTAAATTAACCATTGGCTAACCATAACGTGGTGATCATTACAGGCGCAAATGCCAAGTCCTTGTCCGAAGTCCTTGGTCCTTAGTCCCTGTTGCGGCGGTCCAGACAGTGCCCACTCTCGATAAAGTCACCGTGGATCTCATGGTCGTCCTCGGGACGACCACCATGCCGATCCATCAGGTATTACGTCTTTCCCGCGGCGCCATCATCGAGCTGGACGCAACCGAGGCCGACGAGGTCAAGGTTTTGGCCAACAATCTGCCTGTCGCCTCCGGCGTTGTGCTCGTTGACCGCAACCGGATCGCTGTCGAGGTCAAGCAGATGCTGCCGCGAACGCCGGGCACGCGGTAGCGGCCCGGGACCCCGGCTGCGGCCTGAGCCCGCAGCAAGGGCCGATACGGGGCAAGGCCCGGAACTTTCCTGCAAAGCTGTGGAATTCGGGGCGTTTGCAGGCTTGTACCCCTTTGATGGATTTGTTAGATCGGCGCCGTTGATCCGGCTGGCCCTTCAGGCCTCAAGCCGGCATCCCCAAAGCGCTCGTGGCGGAATTGGTAGACGCGCTGCCTTGAGGTGGCAGTGATGAAAGTCGTGGGGGTTCGAGTCCCTCCGAGCGCACCACTCATCTGATCGTTTTTGGACTGGATTACGGCGGTCGCCCCGTGCGCCGCCGATTGACCCGACCGATCCTGCGCGCAGCCGCAGGCAGGGACGTCCGACGTGAAATTGCCGTCGTAGATCGCACGCGCCTCGCGGATGAGTCGCTGCCGCTCGCGTTCTGATTTGAAGGCGAAGCGACGATTTTGGTCATTCGCGCTTACGGCTTCGCTTGCGCCCCGCCAGACTGGAAACGGGTCGGCAAGCTTCGCCCACCCCGTGACGTTTACAGCCGGCTTGGCCGGTATAAGGCAGGCGTCCAGGCGTGCGCGAAGTGTGCTCTCATTCACGCGGCGCTTACCGCAGTCTCCTAGAGGCGGTGATCCGCTCCGGATGACTGAAGATCTCGAATGCGTCTCCCCGAGCGATCCCGACGAGCGCGATACCACTCGCCTCAGCTGTTCGTATGGCGAGTGCGGTCGGCGCCGACATGCCGACGACAAGTCCCGCGCCGATCGCTGCCGTCTTCTGCACCATCTCGACCGATATCCGGCTCGTGAGGATGATGGCGCCAGCGCTGCCGGCCAGTCCCGCGACGGCGAGTGCGCCGGCGAGCTTGTCGAGCGCGTTGTGGCGACCCACGTCCTCGCGGACCATCATGGATTTGCTGCCCGGTTGAAAGAAACCTGCCGCATGGGTGGCGTGGGTCTCGTGATTGAGAATCTGCGACTCCGTGAGAGCGGCAATCGCCATGCCGATCTGTTCGGGCGAGAGGCAGGCCGGGTGCTCGACGGGTCGAACGATCCGGCCGGCCTCGCGCAAACTGTCGATGCCGCACAGCCCGCAGCCGGTCGGCCCCACCAGCAGCCGCCGTCGCTCCTTCAGCCGCCGACCGGCGTCCGGTCGCAGCCATAGCCGAAGTTCGATGCCGTCGGGACCCGGGACGACGGAGAGTTCCTCAATCTCACCGATGTCACCAATGATTCCGTCCGTGAGGCTGAAGCCACGGGCCAGGTCAGGCAAATTGGCAGGAGTCGCCATCAGCACTGCGGCGGTGGTGCCGTCATAGACGAGTGCGACGGGGCATTCCTCTGCCACCATGCGCGCATCCTGCGCGCCGCTCGACGTGAGCCGAGGCATCGCGACCGAGGCGGGAGGGGCGGATGCGCTATCGCACACGTCGAGTTGATTGCCATGCATGAATTGCGTTCCAGGAACGAGTCATGACGCGCGAGCCGAGGCAAGGTTCCGAATGCTTTGGAACTTGCGATGGCCTCGGGTTTTGGGTGCAGGCGCTGGGTGTGTGGTCTGCGATCGAAGGATGCGTCATGCGGCAAAAGGCAAAAGTCGAGACCTATGATTCTCCCGCCGGTGGCTGGGGCTCTCTCAGTGCCGTGGCTCAAATCCTGACGCAGGAGGAGGTCGCGATCCTCGGCAGCGAGATGCTGCTCAAGCAGAACAAGCCCGGCGGATTCATGTGCGTGAGCTGTTCCTGGGCCAAGCCGGCCAAGCCGCGGCCGTTCGAGTTCTGCGAGAACGGCGCCAAGGCGACCGCCTGGGAAGTGACCAACAAGACCGTGACGCCGGAGTTCTTTGCGCAACATACATTGGCTGAGCTGCGAACCTGGTCGGATCATCAGTTGGAGGAGAAGGGACGCCTGACCACGCCGATGCGCTACGACAGCGCCAGCGACAAATACATGCCCGTCGCCTGGGAAGAGGCTTTCCGTGACATTGGCGCCGAGCTGAACCGGCTCGATCCCCGCTCGGTCGTCATGTACACGTCCGGCCGTGCGTCGCTCGAAGCCAGCTATATGTACCAGTTGTTCGGCCGCATGTACGGGACCAACAATTTTCCCGACAGCTCGAACATGTGCCACGAGAGCACGTCGGTGGCATTGCCGGAGGTGATCGGAGTTCCTGTCGGCACGGTCAGGCTGGAGGATTTCGACGTCACCGATTGCATCTTCTTTTTCGGGCACAACACCACCACGAATGCACCGCGCATGCTGCATCCCTTGCAGGAGGCGGCACAGCGCGGGGTGCCGATCATTACATTCAATCCGTTGCGCGAGCGTGGCCTGGAGCGCTTCGTCAACCCGCAAAATCCGGTGCAGATGCTTGCCGGCGGCACGCGCATCAGCTCGCAATACTATCAGGTGCGGGTCGGCGGCGATGCGGCCGCCATCACCGGGATCTGCAAATGGGTGATCGAGGCCGACGACCTCGCCCGCGACAACGGAGCAGCGCGTATCGTCGATGTCGCGTTCATTGAAGACCACACCGCGGGCTTCGAGGAATTTGCGGCCTTTTGCCGGGCCCAGGACTGGGATGAGATCGAGCGGGCGTCGGGTCTCACCCGGATGGCCCTGCGCGAGGCCGCAAATAGCTACATGGACGCCAACGCCGTGATCGCCAATTACGGCATGGGCATCACCCAGCACAAGCACGGCGTCGAGACGGCGAAGATGATCGTCAACCTGCTGCTGCTCCGCGGCAATATCGGCAAGCCCGGCGCGGGGATTTCGCCGATCCGGGGTCACTCCAACGTCCAGGGCCAGCGCACGGTCGGCATCTCCGAGAAGACCAAGCTGGTGCCGCTCGACAAGCTCGCCGAGCTCTATGATTTCGAACCGCCGCGGTGGGAAGGGCTGTCCACCGTCGACGCCTGCGAGGGTATCCTGAAAGGTAGCATTCGCGGCTTCGTCGGACTCGGTGGCAATTTTCTGCGCGCCGTCCCGGAGCGGTCGTTGATGGAGCCCGCATGGTCCGGGCTTCGCTTGTCCGTGCAGATCGCGACCAAGCTGAACCGCACGCACCTCGTGCCGGGCGAGGTGACTTATCTCCTGCCGTGCCTCGGCCGGATCGAGATCGACCGGCAGGACAGCGGCGAGCAAGCGGTGTCGATGGAGGATTCGACGGCCTGCATCCACGGCTCTCGCGGTCAGCGCAAGCCCGTCGCCGAACATCTTCTGTCCGAGCCGGCGATCGTCGCCGCGCTGGCCAAGGCGACCTTGAAGCCCAATCCGAAGCTCGATTGGGACGCATGGGTCGGCGATTATTCGAAAGTCCGGGACGCGATCGAGCGTACCTATCCCGACCAGTTCAAGGACTTCAACAAGCGCATGTTCGAGCCCGGCGGCTTTCCGCGGCCGCTGGCGGCCCGCGAGCGGAAGTGGAAGACGCCGAACGGCAAGGCCAACTTCACCGTTCCAAAGTCGGCCTTTGCGCCGCCCCCGGAGGGTGACGGAATCTACGAGCTGATGACGATGCGCGCCGACGGACAGTTCAATACGACGATCTACAGCGAAGACGACCGTTTCCGCGGCATCACGGGCGGCCGCTATGTCGTCTTCATGAACCCTGTCGACATGGAAGATGACGGGCTGACATCGGGAGATACCGTCACACTGGTGACAGAGGCGGGGGATGGCGTCGAGCGCAGCTTGAGCGAACTTCAGGTCGTCCCCTATGGCATCCCGCGCAGGAGCATTGCGGGTTATTTTCCGGAGTGCAACGTGCTGATGCCGCTTTGGCACTATGCGGAGGGCAGCAAGGTTCCGGCGGCCAAATCCATTCCGGTGCGCCTGTTCAAGGACACCCTTCCCGAAATGGTCGAGACCGGAGAAGCGTCGATTTCGGCGTCGTGACACGTCATCGGGTGACGCAAGCGATCAGGACCGGAGCACAATGAGAGACAGCGCCTCGGAAATTGCCGAAATCAGGGACGCCGTTCACGTCTGCATCGACATGCAGAACATCTTCGCCCCTGGTGGACTGTGGGCGACGCCCTGGATGGAGCGTGTCCTGCCGACGATCATGTCGATCGTCGGGCGATGCCAGGCGAGAACGATTTTCACACGCTTCGTCACGCCGGAGAACCCCGAGGATCGGCCCGGACAATGGCAGAGCTATTTCCGGCACTGGCATCAGGCGACCCGCAGGCATCTTCCGGCGTCCGCTCTCGAGCTCGTGCCGGTCCTGCACCGGTTCGTGCCGCCGGCATCGGTCATCGACAAGCCGGCTTATTCCGCATTCAGCAATCCCGGCCTTGCGCGCCTGCTGGTCGAGAAGAACGTCGGCACGATCGTTGTCTCAGGCGCCGAAACGGACGTCTGCGTTCTGTCGACGGTCATGAGCGCGGTCGATCTCGGATTCCGCATCGTCATCGTGGAGGACGCGCTGTGCAGTTCGTCCGACATCGGTCATGACGCGCTCATGACGATGTACCGCACCCGCTTTCATGGCCAGGTGGATCTGGTAACCGCGGAAGAACTGGCGGAGTTTTGGCGCGAGTAGACCGCAAAATGGCGGAGCCGGGCACGGCCAGGTCGTATAGCGAGGGCGTCGCAATCTGAGCGGCCCTGCGCGGCCGGATGGGACGATCGGCAAAAAGAGGGTAGCCGATTCACATAGCCTAATGCGCGGCGGTTCCGGAGCGTTCAATGTGTGGGCTTGGAAGTGGCTGCAGTGGCGATGGATCGCATCGAACAGGGCTTTGTGGCGACGCCATCACAGGTTTTCCCGTGATGCTGGCGGCATTGGTCCGGATGATGATGAGCTGACGCGGAAGGGGCTGACCGTCTTGCGCCTCGCGCTACCTTACTCCGCCGTCGCCTTGTGCTTGGCAGTGACTGCCTGGCTCGCCTTCGCGCATCTGCTCTGACGGCCGTTCGGCCTCGCGCCTGCCATTCGGGAGGCTATGCCACTGCGGATCAAGTGTGCGCCGTCACGTTCAGCGGTCGCTGACGAGGCTCGCCATATTATGCGCCATGGCCGTGATATCGATCGGCTTTTCCCAAAGCTGCACGTCCTGGAATTCCGGGTCGATGCTGAGCCTGTCATACCCGGTGGTGAACACGAAGGGCACCTGACGCGCCTTCAGCGCGCGAGCGATCGGAAAGATCGATTGGGCGCGAATGTTCACGTCGAGCACCGCGCCATCGAACATGCCGCCATCGTTCAGGAGGGTGACCGCATCCTCGATGTGACCGACCGGACCGGCGATTTCCGCGCCGAGCGCGCGCAGCGCCTTGCCGATGTCGTCAGCGAGGAAATATTCGTCTTCGACCACGAGGATGCGGCGGCCTGTCAGCAGTGAGCGCTGACCGGACGACGTGGGCGGCGCAGTCATGATCCCTCCGATACCCCTCCTGCGCTTTAGGAACATAAGGCCAGGGGGGCGCCTTGGTGCACACTTCAAACGACACAATCCAAATCGGGTTCCATGAGCAACCGCGACATCATCGTCATTGGGGGCTCGGCCGGAGCGACCGCGCCACTGAAGCAGATCCTGGGCCGTCTTCCGACCGATTTGCCGGCTGCCGTCTTCATCGTCCTGCACATTCCTGCACAGGGTATCGGCATTCTGTCGACCGTCGCCAGCAGCGCCGGGCCGCTGCCGGTGCGTCAGGCCGAGAATGGCATGAAAATCGAGCCCGGCCACGTCTATCTGGGTGCGCCTGACCACCATCTGTTGCTCGCCGAAGACCGCATTTTTCTCGGGCGCGGGCCGCGCGAGAACATGGTCCGCCCCGCGATCGACGCCCTGTTTCGCTCGGCCGCTCTCCATCACGGGCCGCGCGTGATCGGAGTGCTTCTCAGCGGCCTGTTGTCCGACGGGGCGGCCGGACTCAATGCCATCAAGCGCTGCGGCGGTATGACCGTGGTCCAGGACCCTTTGGACGCCATTTCGGACGAAATGCCGCGGCGCGCCATGGAGGCGACCACGGTCGATCTCTGCGTGCCCGGCGCCGGAATGGGCGATGTCCTCTCCGATCTGGCCAGGGCGCTGGCTGGCGCTGCACCGCCGATTCTACCCGAGATCGGGCTCGAGGTCGCGATCGCGGCGGGCGACCGCATCGGCAGCGACAAGCTGATCTCGATGGCCGATCCCGTCGCGTTGACCTGCCCGGCCTGTGGCGGGGTTATGTCCGCGGTCAAGGAATCGCGCCCCATGCGTTTCCGCTGTCAGGTCGGACATGCCTACACCGCCGATGCGCTCGCCAAGGAGCAGGAGGGGCGGGTGGACGAAGCCATGCGGGTCGCGCTGCGCATCATCGAGGAGCGCGCCGAACTGGTGCATCGCATGGCCACCGACGGCCGCAGCAGCGGCCGGCTTGCAATTGCCGAGATGTACGAGTCGCGGGCGGCTGAGTACCGTGAATATGCCGACATGATCCGGCGCGTCGTGCTACAATCGCTCGCGCCCCCGGCTTACAAGCGGGGGCCTTGAAGGCTCTGCGATGGCTATTTCCCTTGCAGAACGCGCCGCGCAGCTCGATGCCGAGCAGAACCTCCTGGTCAAGGCCGACCGGGACATCGAGGAGGGCCGCCGGCGCATCCGCAACCAGGAAGACCGGATACGCGAACTGATGGCCTGCGGCTACGATACAAGTCAGGCCGAACGGCTGGCCGACCTGCTCAGGCAGACTCTGGTTGAATGGAAGCGCCACCGCGTCCTGATCGCGCAACGTGTCGAATATCTCGCGCAGGAGGTCGCGGCGGGATAGTTGGCAGAGCCATCGCCTACGGAAAGCGGGTTCTCGTTGCGGCCATCCTTCGAGACTCCCGTCATGCCGGGCTCTTCAGGATGAGGCGCCTGCCAAGGACGCTTCGGTCCTCGCCCCGGGAGCCGATCTATCGATATGGGATAAACCTTGCCGCCGGACGCCGACAACGCTTGGGCTTTCGGGTGAAAACAGTTTCGGGACGTTTTTGCCTTGGATCTGTTGGGGTAATGTCGATGCCTGTTATCTGCAGGGACCGGGTTCCTGTTGTGCCCCGCCGGTAAACGAAAGCTGCCAGAGCCATGCATGATGTCGCCGACCAGCCGGTCGATGGAGAGCGCCACACGAAGTCCCCGCTGATCATCGGCGTGGGCGCCTCGCCGGGCGCGCTGAACAGCATCGAGCGCTTCTTCGCAAAGCTGACCGTCGGGGTTGACCAGGCCGTCGTGCTGGCTCTTCGGCATCACGAGGGCTCCGACGAATCGCGCTTGCGCGAGGCCGTGCAAAATTCCCACGGCGGCAAGGTCGCCGACATCCGCGACGGCCACACGATCGAGGGCGGCACGATATATTTGTGCCCGCCGGCAATGATCACCACGATCCAGGGCGACCGCTTCGCGGTCCGCAAGGCCGAGCAGGCGCCCGGCGAGCGCGCCACGATCGACAGCTTTCTGGTCTCGCTGGCAGAAGAACGCGCCGAGCAATCCATTGGCGTCCTCCTCGCCGGCACCGGCGGTGACGGCACGCTCGGCACCGCGACATTGAAGGATCACGGCGGTCTTGCCATCGCCGAGAGCGTCGCGAGCGACGAAGAGACAGGTCGCCCGCAAGACAGCAACAGGCCCGCCGCCATCGCAGACTATGTGCTGCCGCCGGAGCAGATACCCGGCCACATCCAGGCCTATGCCCGTCATCTCAGGCGTCTGGAAGAGAAGCAGGGGTTTGACGAAGTGCTCGCGGCGGCGGCGGCCTCGCTGTCGCGCATCGCAGACATCCTGCGCACCAGGACCGGCAATGACTTCCACGGCTACAAGCAGAACACCTTCCTGCGCCGTGTGCAGCGGCGCATGCAGGTGGTCCAGATTGACGAGATTGCCGCCTATGTCGAATTCCTCAGGAGCGACAAGGACGAAGCGCAGCACCTTTTCAACGACCTCCTGATCGGCGTCACCGAGTTCTTCCGCGACAAGCGCGAGTTCGAGCTGCTGCAAACCCAGATCATCCCGAAGATCTTCGAGGGCAAGGGCGTCGGTCAGCAGGTCCGCGTCTGGGTGCTCGGCTGCGCCACCGGCGAGGAGGCCTATTCGATCGGCATTCTCCTGCGCGAGCATATGGCAGGGCTGGAGTCCGCGCCGCACGTCCAGATCTTCGCGACCGACATCGACGGCCGGGCGCTGGCGGCGGCGCGCGTCGGCCGCTATCGCACCAATATCGAGGCGGACATGACCAGCGAGCGGCTGGCACGCTGGTTCGTGCGCGAGGGCGACACCTATTGCGTGGTCAAGGAATTGCGCGAGATGTGCATCTTCTCGCAGCACAACGTCATCAAGGACGCGCCGTTCTCCAAGCTCGACCTGATTTCCTGCCGCAACCTGCTGATCTACCTCAATGGGGAATTGCAGAACCGGGTGATCCCGCTGTTTCATTTCGCGCTGCTGCCGGAGCGCTATCTGTTTCTCGGCAATTCCGAGAACGTGACGCGGCACCCCAAGCTGTTCGCCCCGGTCGACCGCCGCGCCCGTATCTTCAGGAAGCTGGAGACCGGGACGCGGCTGCCGCCGGAATTTCCGATCACGACGGCAGCGGGCAGGGCGCCGGTCGAGGTGGCGGCGGTGCGCTCGTTCGGTCCCGACGTCGGGCTCGAACGTCGCGCGCAGCGCATCGCGGAGCGCTATACGCCCGCCTACGTCATCACCGACGACGACTTCCAGATCCTGCATTTCTCCGGTCGGACCGGCCGCTACATCGAGCCGACGGCGGGCGCCGCTACGCTCGACCTGCTCCAGCTCGTGCACCGCGATCTCCGGCTCGACCTGCGCGCCGCCCTCAGCCACGCCGCCGAAGCCAACGCGGCCGCCCACGCCGACCAAGTGCAACTTGGGGAAGATGGCCAGCGCGTCCTCGTCGACATCACCGTCGAGCCGATCCAGGAGGGCGCCGGCAGCCGCAATTTTGTCGTGCTGTTCAAGGACAGCCCGGCCCGCGCCATCGAAGCCGACCAGGGCAATCCGTATTCCTCGCTGCGCACCGAACACGTCGAGCGCCTCGAAATCGAGCTGCGCGCCACGCGTGAGCGCCTGCAGGCGACCATCGAGGAGCTCGAGAGCACCAACGAAGAACTGAAATCCTCCAACGAGGAGTATCAATCGCTGAACGAGGAGCTGCAATCGGCCAACGAGGAGCTGGAAACCTCGCGCGAAGAGCTGCAGTCGGTCAACGAGGAGCTGACCACCGTCAACGGCGAATTGGCGCATCGTGTCCAGGAGCTGACGCGCGCCACCAGCGATCTCAAGAATTTCTTCGAGAGCACCGAGATCGCGACCGTGTTCCTGGACAACGATCTTCGCGTGATGAACTTCACGCCGTCAATCACCCAGATCCTGCATCTTGTCGAGACCGACACCGGTCGTCCCATTGCCCACATCAAAGCGCGCATCCCGATCGAGGAGCTTTTCGAGGACGTCCGCCGCGTGCTGCGCACGCTCGCGAGTGTCGAGCGCGAATTGAGCACGCCGGGCGGCGGCACGCGCTACATCGTGCGTATCTTGCCCTATCGCAGCACCGACAATTTCATCGCCGGCGTGGTCGTCTCCTTCATCGACGTCACGGCCATCACGCGCGCCGAGGAGCGGCAGCGGCTGCTGTTGGCCGAGCTGCAGCATCGCGTCCGCAACACGCTCGGGGTGGTGCGCTCGATTGCCCGCCGCTCGGCGGAGTCAAGCACCACGGTAGAGGAATACGCCTCGCATCTCGACGGCCGGCTCAACGCATTCGCCCGCACCCAGGCGATGGTGACGCGCGATCCCGACGGCGGCGTCGATCTCGAATATCTCGTGATCGAGGAGCTGTCAGCCTACAACGCCCGCGAGGGCGAACAGATGCGGGTTTCGGGGCCGAAGATGCGCTTCCAGCCCAAGGCCGCGGAGACTTTTGCGCTCGCGATCCACGAGCTCGCGACCAACGCGGTGAAATACGGAGCCTTGAGCCAGCCGAGCGGCCGTGTTGAAATCTCATGGCGCCTCGATGAAGGCACGACGCCCGCCGAGCTGGTGTTCGAATGGCGCGAGTGGGGCGGGCCGCCGGTCAAGCCGCCGCAGCGAAGGGGGTTTGGCACGGAGCTTCTGGAGCGCACACTGGCATTCGAGTTCAAGGGGCAGACCGATCTGGCATTCAACCCTGCGGGGCTTCGATGCACGATCACTTTACCCCTCAGCAGGCGCGCATTCCATACTCCGGTAGTGGCTGGCTGATGGCGTTGTCGATGTCCGATCGCAATCTGGTAGAGCCGGTCATTCGCCGGCTGAACGCGCTGAGGCGCCTGTCGGTCGAAGCGCGTTCATCGCTCGAGTCCGCGATCCTCGAAGGGTTACAGAGCGCGGGCTCGGGCGAGGACGTGATCTCGGAGGGCGATCCCGTCGACAGCATTCGAATCGTCCTGTCGGGCTGGCTGTGCCGGTACAAGACGCTCGAAGACGGCAGGCGTCAGATCGTCAATTTCCTGTTTCCCGGGGAGAGCTGCGACGCATATGCGTTCCTGCTGTCGACCATCGACCATTCGATCGCGACGCTGACGCCAGCAGTCTATTCCGACATCAAGCGCGCGCGGTTCGAGAGCCTGATTGCGGCCGACAGCACGCTCGCCGAGGCGTTCTGGTGCGAGACTCTCGTGAACATCGCCATCCAACGCGAATGGGCGGTCAATCTTGGTCGCCGCGTCGCGCTGGAGCGCGTGGCGCATCTGTTCTGCGAGATCGTCGAGCGGCTTCGCCCCGTCGGGATGATCAACGGAAAGTCCTGTATCATGCCCATCACGCAGATGGATCTGGCAGACGCCACCGGGCTGTCGGTGGTCCATCTCAACCGCACCCTGCAGGAGATGCGCGCGTCCGGCTTGATCGTGCTGCGCGACCGTGTGCTGACCATCAACGATCTCGATGCGCTCAAGAACACGGCGTTGTACTCGCCGAACTATCTTCAACTCTATCGGCGTGGTTTGTGACGTTCTGTCGGTCCGGCCTGCAGGCGCCGAAGCGTGCACGGGCCGGCCGAGGATGCACTCACTTGTCGGTCGTCGAGGGCAGATCTTCTTCCCGAGGAAACGGCTCATGAGTACGACGGCCCACGAACGAGTCGGGCACCGGGGTTGATTTGAGCAATGCCATCGAGCGGGCCATCAGTTCGCGCGTGTCCGCGATCAGCCTGGCGACCTGGTGGGTTGACATCAAATAATGGTGCAAGTGTCTGCCTGTCATGGCGCGCTTCTTCCTCTGGACAAGGGGCGAAAGCGCAACAGGCGTTCTCATCACCGATAAAGGCCGAGGTCCGGGCGGTGATGAATGAAGCTTGCGCCCGAAACAGCGAAAGCGCCAGCTGATTATTGGATGCCGTGGAGGGAACGCTCCGAAAGGCGTTTCCTCACCCGAGACGACAAGATTCAAGGACTGAATGAGGCGAACTCGCTTCGCTTCATGGCCGTCGCCGAGGCCCCAGCGCCTACCGACGCTCCGCGGCTTTCGGTCGCCGGTTGTACGGCGAGCGATTGACCGGCCGTAGCGAAACTTCTTCACAATGGGATTTGCTGCGATGGCCGAAACCGGGCGCTGGAGCTTGATGCTCATCACGCCGGTCGGCGTGTTACCGTCGACCAGCCGCCTTCGCCAATTCGGTTCCGGCGCAATCGATTGTCGTGACGAAGGGCACCGAGATTGGGGTGACGCCGTCTCCGCGCAAAATCCTGCCGCCTTAACTTATTGAAATGCCGGAACCCGCCATCGGGACCGAAGCTGGAAGCATTGCCGGACTGGGCCGCCCCATCCGGCAAGCCATAGAGCGAAGAGAACCTGGGCCCCGGCGCCAGATGACCCCCGCCGGGGCCATTTCTGTCCAACCGAAATCATCGTGAAAGCAATGACCACCAAGCGCAACCGCAAGAAACAGACCCAATCGCTCCAGGAGCGATTGGCCGCCTTTGCCGAAAACGCCCGCGAGCGCGCGCTCAGCCTGCCGCCTGGCAGTGAACGCGAGATGCTGTTGCAGCGTGCCAAGCAGAACGAAGCGACCTCGAACCTCACGGACTGGCTGAGCGCGCCGGTCTATCCGAGACGCGACGGATGATCATGGGGAGTTTCAAGCATTATCGCGCGTTCCAGATCGATCCGGACGGGCACGTATTCGGATGCATCAATCTCGTCTGCGATGATGACGAGCAGGCCAAGCGCGAAGCCGCGTCGCTCGTTCTGGTCCACCGCATCGAGCTGTGGCGGCTGGACCAGCGGATCGCACAATTCGAGTCGCCGGGCGGAGTCGTCCGCCAATAGAGCCGTCGCACTGGAGCAGGAACCGCGCGCCTGGGCCCGGGTTGGTCGGACGACACCGACCTCATATGCCGCGACGTCTGGCGTGACCCTAGCTTCGACCGGCCGCTTCTCCTGCGCTTCGTGCTGAGCGGCGCAGCGACTGCGGCGGCTGGCCGAATGCGCGGATGAAGGCCCTGCGCATCCGCTCGGGGTCGCGAAACCCTGTGGTTTCGGCGACGCGCTCGATGGCCTCTCCGGAGGACTGCACCCGCTCGCGCGCCACCTCGACCCGCAGGCGCTCGACCGCCTTGGTCGGCGTCGATCCTGTCTCCGCGGTGAAGGAGCGGACGAAATGCCGGGTGCTCAACCCGGCACGCTCGGCCAGCGCCTCGACCGTGAGATGCGCATCCAGATTCTCGCGCACCCATGAGAGAAGGCCGCCGAAGCGGCCGTTCGGCGTCTTGAGCTCCAGCAAGGTCGAGAACTGCGATTGTCCGCCGCTGCGGCGATGATAGAGCACCAGTTGCCGCGCGGTCGCTTGCGAGACCTCCTCGCCGTGGTCCTGCGCGATCATGGCCAGCGCCAGATCGATCCCGGCCGTGATGCCGGCCGACGTCCACACCTGGTCGTCACGGATGAAGATCTGGTCCGGTTCGAGCCTGACCTTCGGGTAGCGTCCGATGAAGTCGCGGGTGCAGGACCAATGTGTGGTCGCGCAGCGGCCGTCCAGCAGTCCGGCCTGCGCGAGAAGATAGGCGCCGTTGCAAACGCTGGCGATGCGCACGCCGCGGCTCGCCAGCCGCTGGATGAAGGCGATCGTCGTCTTGCAGCGCGCGGCAGCCTCCACGCCCTCTCCGCCGGCGACGAACAGCGTCGTGACCGAGCTTGCCGATCGCAGATTGCGCGCCAGCATCTCGATGCCCGACGAACTGCGCACGGCGCCCGCCGTCGTCGCGATTGTGATCACGCGCGGCGCATCCGGCGTGTGACGCCTGGCGATCTCGAACACGGAGATCGGACCGGCCGCATCCAGCAACTGGAATTCGGGAAAGATCAGGAAGCCGATCATGGGCGTGTCCAGAATTGAGGGAATTAAGCCATTTCGACCGCAAGGCCAACATGACAGGCTGCAACCGTCAAGCGCGTTGTCGAGGTTGGACATGTCGGGCCCATTGCAGATCGGTCTTCTGGTTTTTCCGCGCGTCACCCAGCTCGATCTCACTGGTCCTGCCCAGGTCTTCTCCAGCCTGCCCGACGTGACGGTACATCTGATCTGGAAACGCATCGAGCCCGTGCCGAGCGATTCCGTGATCGCGTTGACGCCGACTGTCACCTTCGCCGATTGCCCGCAGCTCGATGTGATCTGCGTTCCCGGCGGCTACGGAACCGACGAGCTGATGCTGGACAACGAGGTCCTCGCCTTTCTGCGGCAACAGGAGAAAGGGGCGACATACGTGACCTCGGTCTGCACTGGTTCTCTCGTGCTCGGTGCGGCCGGCCTGTTGAAGGGATATCGCGCGGCCACGCACTGGACGGCGAGGGATGCGCTGCCGTTGTTCGGAGCCGAGCTGTCGCTGGAAAGGGTCTGCGTCGACCGTAATCGCATGACCGGCGGCGGCATCACCGCCGGCATCGATTTCGCGCTCACCCTGGTGTCGATGCTGCGAGGCCGAGACGCGGCGGAGATGATCCAGCTGCGTATGGAGTACAATCCCGCACCGCCCTTTGCCGCCGGGTCGCCGGACACGGCGCCCGCCGCAATCGTCGCCGCCATGACGGAACGCGTTGCGCCCGCGCAGGCGCGGCGGCTGGAGTTCGTCAGGAAGGCTGTGCAGCGGCAGGGATAGCGAGGCAGCTTCGACCAGCCGCGGCGACCGGCGCACGGTGCGCCGTCGGCGAGGGGACATCGATCGATCATCGCCGACAATGCCGTCGCGATGTCAAAGCGGAGGGGGCAATGGCACCTTGTCGTGTTGGAGAATTGCAATCGTCGCGCGGCTGGCTTTGGCGCATGGGCTTCGGCCTCATCCTGGCGCTGGGGTCGGCATCGCTGGCGGAGCGGAGTGCGGCGGCCGATTTCTCCGGCGGGGTCATCAAGCTCGGCATCATCAACGATCAGTCCGGGCCGCTGTCGGACAATTCCGGACCCGGCTCCGTCGTCGCCGCAAAGTTGGCGATCGAGGATTTCCGGAAAGCGACCCCGGACACCAAGGTGGAGATCGTCTTCGCCGACCATCAGAACAAGCCGGACATCGGCGCCCAGATCGTCCGCAAATGGTTCGACGTTGACGGCGTCGACATGGTCGCCGACGTCGGCAATTCGGCGGTCGCTCTCGCCATCCAGTCGATTGCGCGGGACAAGAACAAGATCGTCATCTATTCGGCGGTCGGCACCACCGAGATCGGCGGCAAGCAATGTTCGCGCACCGGATTGATGTGGCTGCACGACAATTACAATCTCGTCTCCGGATCGGTTCGCAGGCTGGTGTCCCAGGGCTACGACAGCTGGTTCTTCATCGCGGCCGACTACGCGTTCGGACGCAACATGGTCGAGGTGTCCCAGCGCGTGCTTGCGGAAGGCAAGGCGAAATCGCTTGGTGCCGTCTTCCATCCGCTCGGAAACGCCGATTACGGCTCCTTCCTGCTGCAAGCCCAGGCCTCGAAGGCCAAGGTCGTCGCCTTTGCCAATGCCGGTGAGCAACTCGTGACCGTCATGAAGCAATGGCATGAGTTCGGCATGAACGTCGGGACGCAGAAACCGGTCGCCGAGCTGATGTTCCTGACCGACGTGCACGCCATGGGCGTCGAAACCGCCAAGGGGCTGACGACCGTCACCGCCTGGTACTGGGCCCTGAACGACGAGACGCGCGCGTTCGGCGAGAGATTCTACAAGCTGCACAAGGCCATGCCGACCGCGCCGCAGGCTGCCGTCTATTCCGCGGTCCTACAATATCTGAGAGCAGCTGTGGCAGCCGGAACGGACGAGACCAATGCCGTGCTCGACAAGATGCGCGCGATGCCGGTCGACGATTTCTACGCCCGCGGTGCGCGGCTGCGCGCCGACAACAAGCTGGTGCACGATTTCTATCTCGTCGAAGTCAAGAAGCCCGCGGAGGTCAAGACGCCCTGGGACTATTACAACGTCGTCGAGAAGATACCTGCCGCGGACGCCTTCATGCCGCTGAGCGAGAGCGAATGCCCGCTGCTCAAGGCGTCACGAAACTGAAATCACGTAAGGACAGTGCGGGCCGCCCGGCCGCATCAGCCGTATTCCTCGCCGATGCCGTAGTCCCGGTAGATCTCCAGCGGGTCGAGGTCGGGGAACAGGCGGCATTTGGCCTGGGCGAGGTGCAGGCTCACCGCTGCGGGCTCCTTGCCGTTCGCGAGCATCTTGCGGATGTCGTCCATATGCGCGTTCGGCCGGTGCTTCGGGTCGAGCTGCTCCAGTGCGACCAGGGCGGTCGCGAGGGCCTCGGTCAGAACCCAATCGTCGTGGCCGGTGATTCCCTTTTTCGGCATCGGCAGACCCCGGATGTGGCGGCGGTCTCCAGTCTATCGCGACTTCCGCCAAATCGCCATTGAGGCGTTGCGGGCGCGCTGCGTTGGGGGCATCTCGGGCTTGCATTATGGCGGCCTGTGGCTAAAAGGCGGCGGCTTGCAGTATCTTTGTTGAAACAAAGTTGGCGTAGACGGGCCGTCTCAACCCAGCCCCCGGTCTGGGTCCCGATCCCGCATTCGCAGCACGATTCGGCTGCGTATCCTTCAAGGCCCGAGCCAGCATGGTTTTTCTCAGCTTCGTCTATCGCTTCTTCACCAATTTCGCGTTCATGGCGGTGGTCTATTTCAGCCTGAACTTCATGGAGAAGTATCCCAACCGGGCGATCCTCGCGATCCTGGTGCTGGTCTATGCCGCGATGCGCGCCGCCTCGACGCTGCGTGCGTTCTACTTCTTCCAGAAGATCGAGAGGCTGGAAGCGGAGACGCGGCGCCTTCAGGGCCCGATCAATGACGGTTCCGGAGCAACGAACGCGCGCAAGCAGGTGATCGCCGACGTTGCCCGGCTGCGCCGCGACGGCGAACTCAAATCCTATATGGACCTGTTCTTCCTGGCGCTGATCGTGCTGCTCTGCGTCGCCGCCATCATGCGGCAGTAAGAGCTCAAGCGCGCTTCTTCACGCTGGTGGCGACACGGGTCGAGCGCGGCGTCGCGCTCTTGGCCTGCGAGGCAGGCTTTGGCGTGGCTGCTGCCGCATGCGCGGTGTGCCGCCGGCCCTGGGGCGCGGCCACCTTGCCCTTTGCCGTCTTGCCCCTCGCCGCATGCGGCGTCTCGGCGGCCATGGCGAGCCGCGCCGCGGCACGCCGCGACAATGTCGTCGACAGCAGCACCTCGACCGAGCCTTCCGGAATCGCAAACAGGGCGCGGCCGGGCACGGGCAGGGCGGATGCGACGTCGAATTGACCCTTGGTCCGACGCGGCAGCAGCGACTGATGCTCGGTCTGCGCGTTGAGGTCCGCGAGCGAGGGCGCCGGAAGTTTCCGCGTCTGCGTGAACACGAAGCTAGGAACGGAAGGCCAGCGCGCGATCGGCACGGTCTCGGTCGGCGGGTGCAGCAGCCATTCCACCGGCGTGGTCGGCGTCGCCGGCCGCTCGGCGGTCGCGGGCACCACGTGCACGATGCGATAGCCGCGCGCCTTGAGATCGCGGATGATTTTCGGCAGCGCCGCGACGGTGCGGGCCTGGATGTCGTGCAGCAGCAAAACGCCCTTGCCCTTGGCCTCCAGCCGCTGGATCGCGAGCTGATAGACGCGGTCGGACGACACATGGCGCCAGTCGTCGGCCGGGAAGTCGGCGCTCCACACCTGGATGCCGCGGGAGATCAGATAGTTCTCGACGCCCTCGGCGCGCATCAGGCCAGGAATGCGGAAGAACGGCGCGAGCTTGGACGGAGCGGTCATCGCGGCCGAGGTCCACTCGATGCCGCCGTTGATCTCGGGTTCGAATTTTTCGGCCGTCATCCGGTCGAAGGTCAGCGGATGGGTCATGCTGTGGGTGCCGACGGTGTGGCCCGCCGCCACCAGCTTGCGCACGCCTTCGGGATTCGCCTTGGCCTGGCTGCCGATGATGAAGAAGGTCGCCTTGATGCACTCGTCGTCGAGCATCTTGAGGACCTGATTGGAATATTTCGGAAGAGGACCGTCGTCGAAGGTCAGGACGACCTCATGGTCCTTCAGGGGCAGCGTCTCGCGGTACTGCATGGTCCCGATCCGCGGATGCTCGCGCGGATCGACCACGAGGGTGCGGGAGGTCCCGAGCGCGCCGGGATGGCCGGGACAGTCGGCCGCAAGCGCCGCAGGTGCACCGACCGTCAGGAACCCGAGGCAAAGGACGATCCACGATCGCGTCCGCAAGACAACGCCACTTCCGATCATGAACCCGTCTGCCTCATACGCGATTGCCGCCATCATAGGTCGGAGACAGCAGGAAACGGTTCAGGCGCCAAGACCAATTCCCGTTGCAAAGTCCCCATTCATTTGAATGGGGTAGCATGAACGGAGTGTTAATAGGGCCCGGATCACCCCATTTTGCGCCGGCGTGACTTTCCGGCATCAGCGCGCATCGGCACTCTTCTGCGCGCCGGCCGGCACGATGTGGACGACCCGATACCCGTTCTCCCTCAGATACCGCAGGAAGGCCGGCATGATCGCGGCGGTCCGCGCCTTGGGGTCGTGAAACAGGATGATGCCCTTGCCGGCCGCCGCAAGGCGCTCCGTGACGAGCTTCAGCTCCTGTTCCGGCGTCATCTCGTTCCAGTCGCTGGCCCAGAGGTCGGCGCCGAACACCACGATCCCGCGCGACTGGAGCAGGTCGAGCTGCGCTTGCGTCGACTCGAAATAGGGAAAGCGGAAGAACGGCGTCGAGGGCGTCGTCGTCGAGGTGCCGTGCAGTGCCATCTCGTCGGCGGCGATGCCGCGGTCGATCTCGCTCTTGGCCTTGTCGAACGGAATCCGTGCCATGAACGGATGCGAGAAGGTGTGGTGGCCGATGGTGTGGCCCTCGCGGGCGATGCGCTTGACCATCTCCGGCTGCTGGCTGGCGTGCTGGCCGATCAGGAAGAAGGTCGCACGCACGCATTCCTGCGCCAGCGCCGCCAGCACCTTCGACGTCGTCGGCGGGTTCGGTCCGTCGTCGAAGGTGAGCACGACCTCGCGATCGGCGAGCGGCAGCGTCTGCGGAAAGCTCTTCAGGCCCACGCGCGGCGTGGTCCTGGCATCGACGCTCAGCACGCGCGAGGTGCCGAGCGCGTCCTTGCGCGGACACTCGGCCGCCGCGGCCGAAGCGATACCGATCAAGGCAGCGAGGGCTGCGCCCGATGACATTGAGGTCCACCTCAGTCGAAGCATCTTTGTCATTGCGCTCGGCTTTGCCTTGTGGGTATTGCCAGACCGTCAGCTCAGACCACCAGATCCAACCTGTCAAACGGCGAGGCGCACCATGGATGAACATATGGACGGTGCCCCGACCGCTGCGGACTCGGTACTCGACCACGTGCCGATGCGCAATGAAGACGGCGACATCAGGCACGAATTCGTCGAGGAAATCGCCCGTGCGATCGAGGCCGGCGACAGCGCCTCGCTGCGCGCCTGCGTCGCCGAGCTGCACGAGGCCGATCTCGGCGATCTCATCGGCGCGCTCGAGCCCGACGACCGGGTCCGCCTGGTCGAGCTGACCGGGCGCGACTTCGACTTCTCCGCACTGAACGAGCTCGACGAGGGCGTGCGCGAGGATATTCTCGAGGAACTGCCGCCGGAGACCGTCGCGGAAGGTGTTCGCGAGCTCGAATCCGACGACGCGGTGGAACTGCTCGAAACCCTCGACCAGGCGGATCAGGAGGAGATCCTCGAGAAGCTGCCACTCAAGGAGCGTGTCGCGCTCGAACGCAGCCTGCTGTATCCGGAGAATTCGGCTGGACGCCGGATGCAGAACGAGTTCATCGCGGTGCCCCAGGATTTCACCGTGGGCCAGGCGATCGACTACATGCGCGAGACGCCGGATCTGCCGGACCGCTTCTACGAGATCTACGTCGTTGACAAGGACCAGCACTGGCAGGGTGCAGTCTCGCTCGACGTGCTGCTGCGGGCGCGCCGCCCGGTGCCGCTCACCGAATTGACCGACGAGGACCGCCGACGCGTCTCCGTCCTGGAGGACCAGGAGGAGGTGGCGCGCATGTTCGGCAAGTACAATCTCGTCGCGGCTCCCGTGCTCGACACCCAGGACCGCCTCGTCGGCGTCATCACCGTCGACGACGTCGTCGACGTCATCGAGGAGGAGGCGGAAGAGGATCTCAAGGCGCTCGGCGGCGTCACCAGCGACGAAGAACTGTCCGACACCGTGTTCACCATTGCACGCGCGCGGTTCAACTGGCTGCTGGTCAATCTCGCCACCGCTTTCCTGGCGTCCTCCGTGCTCGGCCTGTTCGAGGGGCAGCTGGAGAAGATGGTCGCGCTCGCCGTGCTGGCGCCGATCGTCGCGAGCCAGGGCGGCAATGCCGCCACCCAGACGATGACGGTCGCGGTGCGGGCGCTGGCGACGCGCGAGCTCGGCGCGTCCAACGCCTGGCGCGTGGTCATGCGCGAAGGCATGGTCGGTCTCGTCAACGGGCTCGCCTTTGCGGTGATCACGGGGATCGCGGCGGTGGCCTGGTTCAGGATTCCCGGCCTCGGCATCGTCATCGGGCTTGCGATGGTGTGCAACCTGATCGCCGGCGCGCTCGGCGGCATCCTGATCCCGATGGCGCTCGAACGCGTCAGGGCCGACCCGGCGGTGGCCTCGGGGACGTTCGTCACCACGGTGACGGATGTGGTCGGCTTCTTCTCCTTCCTCGGCATTGCGACGTTGTGGTTCGGACTGCGGTAGGTCTCGTGTCCCGGGCGCGCTGCAACGCGCTTGGCTTTGCTGCGCAGAACCGGGACCCAGAAAGCAACACGGCACCTTGCAGCGGCATGGGCCCCGCTCTGCGTCGCAGCACTCCAAGAGGGGCGCTGCGCCGCGTCCGGGGCACGAGACCTTTTAATCCGAACTTAAGCGACCTGCCGCATCATCGCCCGCGCTTGGGGGACTGGACATGCGGTTGCGGCTGAAGGCGGACGGACGGGTCGTTGAGATGCGGGACGGACAGGAATTTCCGATCCAGCCGTCTCCGGTCGAGCCTACGGTCAGTGCCGCGCCGGCCGACACCTCTTCGCTCGCGGTACGCGATTTGCGCCGCCGCGCCTGCCTGACCCAGATGGAGTTCGCCGCCAAGCTCGGCGTCCCCGTCGAAACCATCCGCAACTGGGAGCAGGGCAAGCGTGCTCCACGGGGGCCGGCCCGCGCGCTGCTCGCGGTGATCGCACACGCCCCGGATACGGTGTTCCAGGCGCTCGCCAAAGCCTGACGCCGAAGCCCTGACGTCGAGAGTTGCCAGGCCCGACGCGAACCTCCCGTTAGCATTGCGGCAAATATCCCGCCGAACTGCCGCGGCCTTCCGTTGGCAGCGTCGTGGGCCCGGTCCATAATGCGGCCTGAGGACGTTAGGGGCTGCGCACCAGAAGGGAGCCCTCATGCTGTTCGTCGAGGCCAATGGCGCACGAATCCCGGCGATCGGGCTCGGGACCTGGGAGCTGAGCGGAAGACCTGCCGCGCGCGTGGTCGAGCAGGCGCTGCGGCTCGGCTATCGCCACATCGACACTGCGCAGGCCTACAACAATGAACGCGAGGTTGGCGACGGCTTGCGCGCCTCGGGCGTCCGCCGCGACGATGTCTTCCTCACCACCAAGGTCTGGACCAACCATTTCGCGCCCCACGATCTCGAGCGCTCGGTCAAGGAGAGCCTGGCCCGCTTGCGGCTTCCTTCCGTCGATCTGCTGCTGCTGCACTGGCCCAATTCGCACGTGCCGCTGGCGGAGACGCTGGGCGCGCTGTCGCATGCGAAGACGATGGGGCTGACCCGTCACATCGGCGTCTCCAATTTCACCGTGGCGCTGATCGAGCAGGCGGTCGCGCTGTCGCCGGAGCCGCTGGTCTGCAACCAGGTCGAATACCATCCTTATCTCGACCAGGCGAAGGTGAGGGCGGCCTGCGACCAGCACGGCCTTGCACTCGTCGCCTACAGCCCGATCGCCAGGGGGCGCATCAAGTCCGACCAGACGCTCGCCGAGATCGGACGCGCCCACCACAAATCGCCGGCGCAGGTCTGCCTCCGCTGGCTGGTGCAACAGAATGTCGCTGCGATCCCGCGCACGTCGCGCGTCGAACGCCTGTCCGAGAACATCGAGATCTTCGATTTCGAGCTGTCGGAGGACGAGATGAGCCGGATCGCCGCGCTCGCCAGTCCGAAGGGCCGGCTGACCGACTTCGGCTTCGCCCCGAAATGGGATTGAGAGGGGGCTGGGGTATGCTAGGACCGCGACGGCAACCCAAGATCGGTCGATGGAACTGCGGAAGATCATACGGACGGACATTGCGGCGTCAGCAATCGCGCATCTGACGCTGGTGGCGCTGATCATCGTGATCAGCGAGGTCCATCCATTTCGCAGTCAGCAGCCGGAGACCGTGACCGTCGACATCGTCACGCCCGAGCAGGTGACGGAGGAGATCAAGCAGCAGGAGATGAAGGAAGCGGCCAAGGAGAAGCCGCCGGAGCCCGAGTTCAAGTTGCCGAAGCTGGATGTCACCGACAAGGCAGACCCAGCGTCGAAGCCCGTGGACAAGCCGCCGGCTTCGCCGCAATCGTCGCAGCAGCCGGCGCAGCAGAAGCAGCCGCAACCCGCGCAGACGCCCAAGCCGCGCGAGGCCGCCGCGCAGCCGCAACAGTCACAGCAGCAACAGCCGCCGCAGCAACAACAGCCTCAGCAACAACAGCCTCAGCCGCAACCACAGCCTCAGGCGATGCCGCAGCCAGAGGCGCAGCAACCGCCACCCCAATCCGCGCCACCGCCGGCCTATCAGGCTCCGCAGCCTGACGTCACCGTCAAATACGGCGTCATGCTCGGCCTGCCGCCGGAATTGCCGCCGGAGCTGCCGAAGGTAACCCCCCAGGACGATGGCGGCGATGCCAAGGATTCGATCGCAGCCAAGTTGCCGGCCGAAGTCATCGCCGAGCTTCGTCGCCATCTGCGCAGCTGTGCGAAATTGCCAGCCGGAGTAAGCCCCACCGATGCCGTTCGCATCAAGTTGCGCACGGTGTTCGCGACCGACGGCACGCTGGCGCGCGAGCCGATTCTGATCGAGGCGCCGCCGTCCGCGAAAGGCGTGGCGCTCATGAAGTCCGCCATGAGCGCGCTCCAGACCTGCCAGCCTTACAAGATGCTGCCCGCCAATCTGTACAGCGAATGGAAGGTCATGGACCTGCCGTTCAGCCCGCGCGATTTCGGCGGGTAGCTCCCATAGCCCGGGTGAGCGCAGCGATACCTGGGACAGTGCCCGTCAAAATTCCGGATGTCGCTGCACTCATCCGGGCTACTGACCGTTGCCTGTGTCGGCCTCTGTCAAGCCATAGGCGCGAAAATATTCCACTTTACCGAAATTCGGTTTCGGCGTATGTGTCGCCCATCCCGGCTTACCCATGAGGGGCGACGTGAAGTCGTCACGATCGCGAGCCGGGCTTTGCGGTGGACGCGGCAGCGTCGGCACGAGAGGCGCGGGCAGGGCGGGTAGTCCCTGTGAGCCCGAGGCCA
>JAESGJ010000174.1_pt1 | contig 82849 bp, 78 predicted proteins | sample 9266241 | NCBI WGS metagenome assembly JAESGJ01 (sample SAMN14514841, study PRJNA621669) | algae metagenome | isolation source: Brasilonema octagenarum HA4186-MV1 and co-occurring heterotrophs from wet... | place: USA: Manoa Valley, Hawaii | collected 2009-07-20
TGCTTCCCAAGCTCTAATCACGCGACGACGCAAATCACCTGAATAAGATACTGGCATCGAATCTAACAATTACTTTACTACCAGCTTACCGTAGTTTGTGGTTCAATTACCTGAAAATTGCTGTAACCTGCTACATAAAAGCTAGACAAGTCTAGACATTCTATTTCTTTCTTCATGAGGAGCATGGGAGCGGTTATCCCTCAGAAAGCATTCACGTTTTAGCCAAACGCGATACGCCACATGCCTCAAGCCGGGAAACCCTAGTCGAGCAGTGGCTCAAATTAATAGCTGCATTTAAGTCACGGTCGATCACAAAACCGCAACGACTACATTCAAACACTCGTTCTTTATACTTTTGGTTTGTGTCAGGCGTAATTGATCATACACAAGTTGGCTAAACATCCAAACCAACGACTGTTAACTCAGGTGGATGTTCAACAACAAACTGATAATATACCTCACGTTGTGCCTGCGGTGAAAGAGCTAAAGACCATTCCAATATTCCCATTTCACCAAGTTGAATTTGCGGATTACTACGGTTGAGACGGACTTTAATTTTTTCGTTGCGGCTGATTGGTAATTGTTCAATGACTTTTAAATTTGCTTCTTGATTTTGTAAGTTAGTTATAACTATCCGATAAGCATAAGTAATCCTGCAATTGTTGCCAATCAGTTTTTTCTCTACCTGACGTTCTACTAAATCACGTTCAATTTTTAAACCTTCATCAATTCCTAAGTTGAGCTTAAACTCTTGCCCTGGTGCAACATTTTCTAATTGAGTTGTTCCGACAAATGTATGATCTCGGAAAATATTCGCTTTTCCTGGTAATAAAGTGACACCATTAACAGTATTTTTTACATTTGCTTGTAGATAAGCAAAGCTAAACAAGCGTGGTATTGCCACATACTCAAAGCTACAAGGGAAATCGCCGTTAAAAATTGTCGTTTTATGAGGTGTGCCGTCACTGGGAATCTTTCCACTGCTGTTCACCTCAAAAGTGACTGTATTTCCTTGTTTAGAAACTTCTGCAACAACAGTTTCTCCAGTGACCAAATTTTCCTGAAATTGTTCGGTTTCTGATGTTGGATTATCTCCAGTAGGAGGAGTAGGCATAGCTGCTAGTCTTTGCATACGCAAAAACTCTGGTGGACGCAGTACGTCAATGTACCAAGGTTCCAGTAATGGTGGTAAAGTTCCCAACCCAGGTTTTGCGGTAGACAAAGTCAGAGATACGTTCGTCCAATCTTCACCTGTACTTTGGGTGACTTCAGCCAGATAGGTAAGATTGATGGAATTGCTGCTTGTATTGACTCGCAAGTCATACAGCGGAGTCCAACTAGCGTAATTGACTACATAACAGACTTCTAGCTCAAACTCTCCAGCACCCGCAGGCTCAATCCCCACACTCAAGGTAAAACTTTCCTTGGGTGATGGTGTTTGTAGTTGTTGCCACTGTTGACGCAGAACCTGTAGCTGCTTGTCTAATTCTTGCTGTTGGACTTTGCACTCCGTTGTCGCAATAGCATACTCGCTGTACTGGCTTCCTAGAAAGTTGAGAAAATCCAAAGTTTCACTCAAGCTAAGATTTTTCCGCGACAGACTTTGTGCAAAAGGTTCCTCTGTTTTCTCACGTAAACCTTCAATAAACTTTGACTGCAAAGCCAAAGCATCGATTTGTGCTTGCAAGAGGTTCCATTCTGCTTCTAATTGCTGGATTTGCCTTGTCAAATGGCTCAATCGTTCGGCAAAGGGTTCGCAAGAGAAGACTCGCTCTGTGCTGACTCCCAGTAGGTGTACTACAACTTCACCTCTACCACTAACCCTGATGGACTCAGTTAACAGCGTAACTGGCAGTTGGAGAATTTCTAATTCTCGTTCTTGTCCGGTTAGTGCGATAAGCTGGAGGCTTGACGCTTCCTTGATCGCGCTTCGTCGTGTCACCAGGGCAATATCCGTATACACTATCACAGATACAATCTCGGTTCCTACTGTTTTTCGCACAGCCGATGCTTCCTTTACTAGTCACTGTCAGTTTTCTCTGATTGTGAATGCTTTTGCTGCTTATTTAATCGTATTGGTGAACTGTCCCTTAACTAACTGCTGCCTTTACCCAAACATCTCCTCCATTTTTGCTGAAAAGGGGCATTGCTAAATAGTTGATGATTTCAATCCAAAGACAGATTTTTTACTGCTTTGAAACTGTTATTGATATTAGTCTTATCAATAAATTTATACCTCTCTAACTATTTTTGTCTGCCTGAAAAAGACTAGAACTTAGTGTTTGATCTGCAAATTGCTTTGCAGCATCTAGTAGATACTCAAAATAGGTACGAGCAACGATAGACAGTTGCTTACCAGCTAAGTAAACCATGTACCAATTCCGTTGGATGGGAAAGTATTTTACATCCAGAATGGCTAAATCTTTATTATCTGTCACTAAAGTATGTCGAGACAAAACGGAGATTCCCAAGCCACCAGCAATTGCTTGCTTAATCGCCTCGTTGCTGCCCAGTTCCAGCTTAACCTTCACCATCACTTTCTGATGATCAAATAATTCTTGCACTGATCGCCTTGTTCCTGAACCTGGTTCGCGCATAATAAAAGGTTCATCAGCAAGACGTTCAATCGAAATATTTTTTTCCATTGCCAGAGGATGATTAGCTGGTGCTATAACGACCAAAGGGTTTTCTAAAAATGGCTGGTAATTGACATCTAAATGTTCTGGAACTTGGCTCATGATATACAAATCATCCATATTACTGCTCATACGTTCCAGAATGCCTTGATGATTTGTCACTTGCAGGGCGATATCAATTCCTGGGTAAAGTTGGCAAAATGGACCCAATAAACGTGGTATGAAGTACTTAGCTGTAGTAATGACTGCCAACCGCAATTGTCCTTGCTTTAACCCTTTTAAATCTGCCACTTTCATTTCAAGTTGGGCAATTGTGTCGAAAATCTGCCGACAAGTGGCAAATAGTTCCCGTCCCGCTTCTGTAAGATAGAGGCGCTTTCCTACCTGTTCAAACAACGGCAACCCAACTGATTTTGTGAGTTGCTTAATTTGCATGGAAACAGTGGGTTGAGTGAGAAAGAGTTCTTCAGCGGCACGAGTAAAGCTACTGTGACGCGCCGCAGCCTCGAACACCTTTAACTGGTGCAGCGTCGCTTGGTTCAAAAGCTATTCTCCTTTTATAGTGATTTTTATAGATATAAATCTAGTATCACTGAACACTTGAAATTGATATAGCTTTGCTCATCTAAAAGTTACAAGTGTTGACGCTCTGACTTTACCTAGCGGCTCTTGCTGGAGATAGTTACGTAAGTTGCTAGTTAGTGCGTCTAAACGGTATTAAAGAATACAAAAAATGACTGTTTCAGTATTGCTAAGTACTATAATTTGAGACTTTGTACTTAAAATTAGGCACTTTTTGATAACTAGCAACTTGGGTTAGTTGCTTCTTTGAATATAAGGCGAATGATCTAAACATAGATAAATATCTACTAAAACTATTCAAATAATGGTATTTTCCTTATGATAGGGATAAAGTTATGATTCTAAAGAAGCACTCAACAGCGTAAGACACCTTCCAGCCAAGGTTACATACCTTGATGCTAAGTTGCTCAAGTTACGAGTTATGAGTGATGAGTGGTTCGTCATTTGTGAGCCAGTGGGGTAAGTCCAGCACTGCTTTGGTGGGTAACCCGAAAGCGGGTGACTGGTGAGTAAGCGCGCTCTTTGGAGGGTCTGCCCTCTCACGGCGACGGGCGTTCCCGATAGCCGTAAGGCGTGGCGTTAGCCATAGGGTGTGCCTGTGTTCCCTGTGCAAGTGCGTGCCCCCAGGGCGAACGGACTAGACCAGAAGGGTCATTTGTAAACTCAAAAGACAAAGGACTCATTCTTCAAAGCCAGTTTGCTTAACCAGGGAAATGTCTACACAACTGGCTACTCTTAGCTCTTAACTCTTAACTTTTTCACTGGCAGTCATTCTTCGGTCATTTTTAGAGGTAACCTGGTTAAATCTGGCAATTCTACTAACTCTGTTTCTGCGACTTGCTCCTTGATGTTGATAGGTAACTTTAACGGTTGACGTTCTTCTATCCAGCAACTTGCAACTGGCAAGGTTTGCTCTAATTCCTCCAATGGTCTTGGAATGACCATGACTGCGTTTAACTCTCCAATGCGTTCTGCTTCGTACATACCAGCTTCTACTGCCACCGCGACATTTGCCACCGACCCACGAATAATGGCTGTACACAAACCCGCACCAATTTTTTCGTAAGCTGCCAATTGGACATCGGCAGCTTTCAACATCGCATCAGCAGCTCCCACCAACGCTGGAAATCCCCTCGTTTCTACTAAACCAATTGCTTGGTTGCTCAGGCGGTTGTAGCTGTCTTGAGAAAGTGCACTCAGGCGGCTGTTGATAGGCAGTATCACTTCTAGGTTGGGATAAGGACGGGCAATGACCAAGCTAGAAACCAACTGACCAAATTGTTCAGCAGTTTGCACACCAGACTCTACCGCCAGACGTACATCAGCTATCCCACCCCTGACGATCGCAGTACAGTGACCACTGCCAATTTTTTCATATCCAATGAGGTGAACTCCAGCGGTTTTGAGCATCATATCCGCTGTACCAACCATTGCTGGAAAACTGCGGGTAGACACTAATCCCAACGCACTTTCACTGAGTGTGTCTCGACGGCGCGATGCCTGGATATTGCTTATAGACCTTTGACTGTATGCCTCCATTTCAATTCTCCAGGGTAGTCAATTGTTAGTTGCTTTTTTAATTGCTGACAACTTAACAATTAACACTTATTCAGGTTCACCGTCAGATATAGGTTTGTTTAACGACTGTTTATGGGGAAACAATGTAACTAGCAGCTTTTGTATGCTTTGTTGTCCATAAATGTAACTACTGATTTGAGAGTCTTGAGTGGAAACTGGTGGGGATAAGGAAGATGAGGAGGGAGATATGGCAGATGATTCCTCCTTGCCTGCCTGTCCTTTTTGTCTACCTGTCCCATTTTCTGACTCTGTAGTACTGAAAGTAGGGTTAGTTATGGATGATTCCTGGGTTGTTTGTTCGGTTTGTGTAGGAGATTCAGAAATACGGCGACTTGTATCTCCCAGAACAGAACCCGCAGGTAGGACTTGTCCCGGATCAACAGAACAATTAAAAATTGTTGTTGCTGCCCCAATACAAGCATTTGCCCCTATTCTACCTTTACCAACCATCAAAAGACCGGCTCCCAGATTTGCTCCTGCTTCTACCTCAAGTGTTCCTTCATGGACTTGGAGAATTGACCCCATACCAACACAAACACCCGAACCAATAATTATTTTGCTGTTTGGAGCTGCTTGGAGTATCACACCTGGTGCAAGTACTGCACTTGGATGAATTATCACCTCGCCACTTATATAAGAATCAAAGTCATAACTTGGGCGCAGTGGCGGCACAGACATGATATGTAACCTCAGAAGCCTTTGAATAGGAGGGAGTGAGGGAACCAGAGACTGAAGGAGTGGGAGAAGTTTTTCACCGCTCATTCGCTCCTGTTTCCCCTTGTCCCCAGTTCTTTTTGTTTGTTTGTGGTTTTGTCTTATGGCCGTTGGATAATTGTTTCCACTATCCGGCGTTTAGCTTTTGGCTCAATACCAATAAGTCGCACGTACTCCCCTTGGTATTGATCTAAATAGTTTTCTAATGCTGCTGCGGCTTGTTGTGCAGAACGAGTCTGAATTTGCCCAGCGCTTGACCACGAATTTATGCGAAAACGTCGCTGATCTACATGTTCTACGCTAATGTTATACCCACCATTGATGAGTTGCTGTAGCTGTTCTACTACATCGGAACTGAGGCGTTTACTGGTTGCTGTTCCTGTTGATGTGGCAGAATAATTTACTGGCACCCCACTAGCTGGCGCACTAGCTGTAGACTTATAACTGTCGGATGAGCCAACTGGACCGTTAGGACGTTGGATAATACTTTCTAATACGCGCCGTTTTGCCTTGGGGTCAATACCAATCAAGCGTACGTACTCACCTGGATGATTTTCCATACATTGTTCCAATGCGCTAACAGCTTCTCTTGTGGAAGTGACTTCAATGGACTGGCAGCTTTGCCATGAACCTGTACGGAAGCGACGCTCATCTACGTGTTCTGTACCAATTTTGTAACCAGAGCCAAGGAGTTGTTGTAGTTGGTCTACAGTTTCGCCACTGAGTTTACCACTACCACTGCCGTTGCTGTAGCTATTGCTGTAACTCTTATCGTTATAGCTTCTGTTTGTTTGATTGGTATGACCTTTGAAGTTAGTAGGCGGATTATTTACGACTCCATCTGGGCGTTGGATAATTGTTTCTAACACGCGCCGTTTACCCTTGGGGTCAATGCCAAAAAGACGAACGTAGTCGCCGCTGTGACTGGTCAGACAATCTTCCAAAGCTGCGATCGCATCACCAACTGATCTTGCTTCTATTGGTGTACAACTTTGCCAAGAGCCAGTACGGAACCGCCGCTGATCTACGTGTTCTGTACCAATTTTATACCCTTGATTTAACAGATAACGTACTTGATCGACTGTTTCAACACCCAAGCTACTTCTTGCCACGTCATTACTCCTTTCAAACCCATTATTGCTTGTATAAGATTTAGTCAATTCCTTCCGAACAGTATTTATACACATACTATCCTCAGCACAGATGTAACCAGAGCGCAATGCCTGATTAATCCCAACCACATGATGAGCAAATTGTTTATCCTGTGCTTGCACATCTGGTAAGCGATCCGCTTGCTGCTGAGTCGTTATTATTGCTCCTGAAGGTACGTATTTACCTGATGGAATTTCCACATCTTGAATTAAAGCATGCATCATCACGATGCAACCTGCTCCTACTCTGGCGTTGAACACCGTGGAGCGAAAGCCAATGAAGGAATTTTCCCCAACATAAGCTGGTCCATGAATGAGCGCCATGTGAGTAATGGATGCATTGGTGCCAATCCATACAGAGTACTCATTTTGGTCATCACCAATGACTCGACCTTGCTCCAACCCATGAATCACGACACCATCTTGGATGTTGGTGTTTTCACCGATGTAAAAGGGTGTGCCTTCATCCGCTCTAATGGAAGTTCCCGGAGCAACCATTACATTTGCGCCTACAAATACATCCCCAATAATGTTGGAAAAGGGATGCACAAACGCTGTTTCATCGATGTTTGGCTCAGCTAAACTTTTTGACCACGGGGTTGGGGGTGCCGCCGTGCTGCGGACTGCCATCGCTAGATTCCTCCTCTGTTTCATTAGTCAAAAGTCATCTGTTTACAGTTAATGACCCAATGGGAAAGTCCAAAGGGAGAGCCAGTCGCCTGCACAAGAGCCAGTACTGTTGGCGTTTACCTTGCAAGAGCGTGTCGGTTTACGACGACGAGCGCGCCCCTATCCCTGCAGCACGGCTACGCTGATTGCGGGGCTAGCCGGCTCATAGGACTAGCTTCGCCATGAGAAACTGCCGAAAGGGTCTCCCAACTTGAGGCACCTATCCGTTGAGCCACTGCGTTGGTGAGGCAGTGCGCAGGCCACATGCCTAGGTCGGGAGAACGCGCTTGTGCTACAACGGGACGTCAGTTGCTACAAGTCGGCACAGCCGACTTGTAGTATGTGGTGTGGTTTCCTCCAGGAGCAACTGCCGAACCCCGAACGGGTGAGTCCAGCACTGGAAGTGGGTCTCCCGACTTAGGCTGACTGGCGATCTATGCCTGCGGCACACCATTCGGCTATCGCAGCGAGACTGGAAGTCTCCCCGGATAGCCCTCCGGGTATCTCAATAGCCCTGCCTTGCCCGTACTCGGGTTTACCAGACGCGCTCGTCCCAAGCTCCCCAAGTAGAGCAAGTGGCGTGACACGCGCTGCGGGACAAGGGACGCCAGAGCCGGCACGAGGGAAATTATCAAAACAGGGCGCGCTACCTTGCCAGTCCCCAACGTGGGGAAATGTCGGTGCATAGCCTTGGCTCACTAATGACTCATAACTATCATGACTATCTATACTGGTCTTTTTTGCTGTAAATCACGCGGTCTTGAACGTGGATTGTATCAATTATTGCCACTACGGCAGCGTCTACTGGACGTTGTTCGTTACCCATAACTTGACGGGCGGCACTACCACGACTAATAAGTACCCACTCATCTATTCCCGCACCCACACTATCAGCGGCCACCTCGTATTCTGGCAAAATTTGTCCTTGTTCATCTACTAATTGCAACAGCAGTAGCTTAGTACCTCGCAGAGTTGGATCTTTTTGAGTGCTCACTACTGTGCCGCGAACTTTAGCAATTTGCATTACACGTTATGGTCTTCTGTTGCCGAAGGGACGAATTGCGTTCACATTCTCCCGGAACTGTTCTACATCTTCTGTATAACGAATTGGTAGCACGTATTCCAGGTTTTCGTGAGGACGAGCAATGATGTGGGTAGACAGCACTTGTCCACCATTGACTCGCTTGACTGATTCAACCCCAGCAGCAACTGAAGCTTGTACTTCAGAAACGTCTCCCCGTACAATCACGGTTACGCGACCGCTACCAATTTTTTCGTAGCCAACTAAAGTCACGCGGGCGGCTTTTACCATCGCATCTGCTGCTTCTACTACCGCAGGAAACCCTAAAGTTTCTACCATTCCTACTGCAATTGACATAAGTTTAAATCCTTTGTTTTTAAGATTTGAATACAACCAAAGCCCAATACGACAACCCCAACAATTTCAGATTTTTCAAGCCGTCAGCAGTTGGGCTGTTGGCTGAAAGCTTGATTCGTTCTTCAGTTGCTTTTTGCCGCTTAATCTAAGCCTTGCACTGAAGAATGAATTTCCAAAATTGCTAAGTACGGAACTGCTCCACGGCTTCGGTATAACGAATTGGCAGAACATATTCCAGGTTTTCGTGAGGACGGGCAATTATGTGAGTGGACAGCACCTCACCGCCATTCACTCTTCTAGCTGCTTCCACTCCAGCAGCAACAGAAGCTTGCACTTCAGAAACGTCTCCTCGGACAATCACAGTCACCCGAGCGCTACCGATTTTTTCATACCCTACTAGAGTAACGCGAGCGGCTTTCACCATCGCATCAGCAGCTTCAACGACTGCCGGAAACCCTTTTGTTTCAATCATTCCAACCGCAATTGGCATCGCATAACTCCCACAAATTTAGTGCAATATGTACTCTCAGGTGAAAATTTTTCTACGGGGATGCTCATCTTGAGATCTAAAACCTTTCCCAAATTAAGCATAGAAAAGCTTGGCGTCCCTGACAATATAAATTACCATAATAGTTTATAATAAAGTCAATTAATAAAAATTAATATTACTGGATAACGACAATTCTGCTCAACCGAACTTCATAGATTCCTAGAGCAGACACTTCTGTTTTATAATTTTTTTATACTATCTGCAGCAAACAGGTTAATAAAGGTGCAAATTCTGCCTCAAGAGGAATGACGCGAAACTTAAGGAGTGTTAGGACAGTTCTTCCTTGGCTGTTACTCTTTGTAAAGACAATCAGAAAAAAGTATATAATTTTTGATTATCTACCTGCTCAACTAGATGATTTGAGTTATCAGATTATGCTGTAAGAATAAAAACAAGTAAGGATAATAAAAAAGATATTATGAATTGTATGAGATTTTTGTTTGTGTTTGAGATACAAACAATGAAATAATTAATAATAAAAAAAATAATGTTTAAAAGTAGAGAATAGGAGAAATCATTTCCTAAACTGAAAAAGTAATTATTAATCGGAGCAAAAAGGAATATTTGAATGAATCAGATTCTGTTTTCAACAAGTTGGTGTATACCTTTTTATGGGTTAATGGGTGCCCTGTTAACTTTACCGTGGGCAATAGGATTAATTCGGCGCACAGGACCAAGACCAGCCGCTTATATCAACTGGCTGGCAACCTTTTTGGCTTTTCTCCACAGCTTGTTCGTATGCGTTGATATTTGGAATACAGAATCACAAACTTTTTTGTTTACCTGGTTCCAAGCTGGGGATTTTGACTTATCCTTTGCTTTAGAAGTTTCGTCAATTACTGTAGGGACAACAGTTTTAATTACAGGGTTAAGTTTACTGGCATTAACTTACGCCCTTGGTTATATGGAAAAGGACTGGGCGATCGCACGTTTCTTTGGGCTGATGGGATTTTTTGAAGCAGCGCTGTGTGGCTTAGCTATCAGTGACTCTTTATTTCTCAGCTATGCCCTTCTGGAAATGTTAACTCTTTCCACCTATTTGCTGGTCGGTTTCTGGTATGCTCAACCCTTAGTCGTCACAGCAGCACGAGATGCATTTTGGACCAAGCGAGTGGGAGACTTGTTGCTGCTGATGGCAGTTGTGACACTTTCCACCCTAGCAGGTAGCTTGAACTTTTCTGACTTGTATGAATGGGCGCAGACGGCAGATTTAAATTCAACAACATCAACTTTGTTAGGTTTAGGGCTGATTGCAGGACCTGCGGGTAAATGCGCTCAATTTCCGCTACATTTGTGGTTAGATGAGGCAATGGAAGGTCCCAACCCAGCTTCAGTGATGCGAAACTCTTTGGTGGTGGCTGGTGGGGCGTATGTGCTGTTTAAACTACAACCAATTTTAGCGCTGTCGCCAGTTGCATTAAATGCTTTAATCATCATGGGTACAGTCACCGCAATTGGTGCATCGTTAGTGGCACTGGCTCAAATTGACATCAAACGAGCAATGTCTCACTCCACAAGTGCATACATGGGGTTAGCGTTTTTGGCAGTCGGGATGCAGCAAGGAGGAGTAGCTTTGATGCTGTTGCTGACTCATGCCATTGCCAAAGCACTCTTATTTATGAGTTCTGGAGCAGTGATATTTACTACCAATACTCAAGATTTAACCGAAATGGGGGGTCTGTGGTCAAGGATGCCAGCAACCACCACAGCTTTTGTTGTCGGTTCTGCTGGAATGGTGACACTGCTACCACTAGGAAGCTTTTGGGCGATGTTAGGATGGGCTGATGGCTTGGCTTTGGTTAGCCCTTGGGTCATTGGTGTGTTAGTGGTGGTCAATAGTTTGACGGCATTAAATTTGACACGCCTATTTCGCTTAATATTTTGGGGTCAGCCACAACCAAAGACCCGTCGCACTCCAGAAGTCGGTTGGCAGATGGCATTGCCAATGGTAACGCTGACGGTAATGACCTTGTTATTACCCCTGATGCTACAACAATGGTATCTCTTACCTGATTGGGAAAGTATAAATTGGATTGTCGTGACATTGTTAGTATCCTCTGGAGTGCTGGGGATAGGGGTAGGGTCTAACATCTATCTGCACAAAGCTTGGTCGAGATCTAGAGTTCTTACTTGGAGATTTTTGCAAGACTTGTTAGGTTATGACTTTTACATTGACCGACTTTATCATGTGACAGTCGTTAGTATAGTCGCGCTGCTTTCTAAAATTTCAGCATGGAGCGATCGCTATCTGGTAGATGGTTTCATTAACTTAATTGGGTTTGCAACAATTTTTGGTGGACAAACCTTAAAGTACAGCATTTCTGGTCGTTCTCAAGGATACCTATTGACAATCCTTGTAGGCGTTAGTCTCCTAGGTTTTCTCGTCAGCTGGTCATTAGGCTTACTGAATATCTTGCCATTCTAATCCCTTGTTCTGTGTTCACCTTACCTACGTTGTTGCCTATGCTCAGTATTTTGCTTTTGATACCGTTACTAGGTGCGGCTTTACTCGGTTTCTTGCCTTTTGGCATAACAGCAAAACTTTCTCGTAAAGTCGCTTTGGTTGTTGCGAGTATCGCTTTCTTGTGGACTATAGTCATTGCAAGCCAGTTTAATCCTGGGGAAATGAATAAACAGTTCACCGAATTCCTACCTTGGATAGATGCGTTAGGATTAAATTATTATCTTGGAATAGACGGTCTGTCATTACCTTTGCTGCTATTAAATGGCTTGTTGACTTGGATCGCCATTGACAGCACTGACGAAAATATTTCGCGTCCTCGATTTTATTACAGTTTGCTCCTGCTGTTAAACGCTGGCGTGACTGGAGCCTTCATGGCACAAGATTTACTGCTATTTTTCTTGTTTTACGAAATCGAACTGATTCCCCTGTATTTCCTGATTGCGATTTGGGGTGGTGAACGGCGCGGCTATGCAGCGACTAAATTTTTGATTTACACCGCTGTTTCTGGGATAATGATTTTAGCAAGTTTTCTGGGCATGGTTTGGCTGAGTGGAGCTTCTAGCTTTGCTTTGGATGCCTTGAATACTAGCGTTTTGTCTGTAGAGACACAAGTCTTACTCTTGCTGGGAATATTAATTGGTTTTGGCATCAAAATTCCCTTAGTTCCTCTGCATACTTGGTTACCAGATGCTCACGTTGAAGCTTCCACACCAATTTCTGTATTATTGGCTGGGGTACTGTTGAAGTTGGGAACTTACGGCTTACTCCGGTTTGGGATGAACTTGTTGCCGAATGGTTGGAGTTATGTATCTCCCGTTTTAGCAACGTGGGCAGTTATCAGCGTGCTGTATGGTGCATCGTGTGCGATCGCCCAAAACGACATGAAAAAAATGGTAGCATACAGTTCCATTGGACACATGGGCTTTGTGCTTTTAGCCGCCGCAGCTGCAACACCTTTGAGTGTCTTGGGATGCATCATGCAAATGATTAGTCACGGCTTGATTTCAGCCCTGCTGTTTTTATTAGTAGGGATTGTCTATAAAAAAACAGGAAGCCGTGATTTAGGAGTTCTTCAGGGACTCCTCAACCCAGAACGAGGTATGCCTGTGATTGGAAGCTTGATGGTTTTGGGAGTAATGGCTAGCGCTGGTATACCGGGAATGGTGGGATTTATTTCCGAATTTATCATTTTTCGGGGCAGTTTCGCAGTTTTCCCAGTCCAAACTCTATTAGCGATGATAGGTACCGGCTTAACTGCTGTTTACTTCTTAATTCTCATGAACCGTGGCTTTTTCGGGCGTTTGTCTGCACAAGTCGTCAATTTGCCACGTGTCTCTTGGGGCGATCGTATTCCTGCTGTCGTTTTAGCTGTGCTGATTGTGATTTTTGGAGTCCAACCCAATTGGCTTGTGCGTTGGACTGAACCGACAATGACGACGATGGTTAATATACCAACCCCAGTGGCAACGGTATCGTTTGTTAAGGAAAAAACCAAAACTTAAAAGACTGTTCTTAGGTTTGTAAGATGTGCCCAAATGCATACTACAAACCTAACTTTTAAATATGTATTTTAAGTAGGAGATATAGCAATGGTAAACATAAAAGATAAACCTGTTAACTATCCATTATTTGAATATATCGAGCGATTAGAGTCAGGAGGGGCATTACTTCCTGATACCGAAGAAAATGTGATAGAAGTCGTGGGTATTCTGAAAAGTTACGGCATCGTTTTAGATGCCTACTCTAAAAATCTCATTTATGTTGCTGAACATCAATTTTTAGTATTTTTCCAATTTTGGAAATACTTTAATGGAGACTTTTCTTTTAAGAAACTATTTCGGCATTGGTGGCATGACAGAATTAATTATGAATATGCCGAATATTGCATGAAAGGGATGATATGGCATGGTGGCGGTGGGTTGGATCAATACTTAGATTCAAAAGAATTTGAAGAAAGAGCGCAAGCTGTTATTGCAGCAAAATTTAAAAATAATCCTATCATCAAGGGAGTTAACCAACTTTTCCCTGATTTCTTAACAGAACAGTTGCGTGTCAGTTCTTACTCCACGGGTTTAGGTCAATTTTGGCGTGTGATGGCTGATATTTTCCTCACTTTATCAGACCGTTACGATCAAGGTGAAATCAAATGTATTCCTGATGTTGTAGAACACGTCAAAGCAGGTTTGGTAGCAGATGCCAACAAGCCTATTACCTACGCAGTTAAAATTCGGGATAAAGTTTACGATATCATTCCTAAATCTGCTGGTTTGACATTTCTTGCAGATACAGCAATCCCTTATGTAGAAGCAGTTTTCTTCCGGGGAACCGCTTTTCATGGCACAGTTTCATATAATGCCCAAGCTTATCAAATTCCCGCAGATCAATCTCGATTTCAATATGGTGCTTTGTATGCCGATCCTTTACCAATTGGCGGTGCGGGTATTCCTCCTACCTTGTTGATGCAAGATATGCGTCATTATCTTCCAGATTATTTGCACGAAGTTTATCAGCGCAGTCGTCGGGGAGAAGATGATTTGCGAGTTCAAATTTGTATAAGTTTTCAAAAGTCGATGTTCTGTGTGACTACAGCAACGATTTTGGGACTTATGCCTCATCCAGTGGATACTCAAAATCCAGATGAGCAAAAAATGAATCGAGTCTTTCTGCAAAAGTGGCTTGATAGGTTAAAGACTTCGCGTTTAGAACAGGTGAACGATCAATCTAATTTTTGTCTTATCTCTGTACCTAAGATGATGTAGATGGCAAGATTTGGGTTTAGAGTTTTGGAACTGCAGATGGACGCAGATAATTTATCTGTGTTTGTCTGTGTTTGTTTTAGGAAAGGGCTATGCATTCTTGAATCTGTGTCTGATAGTTGGGTGCAAGCTATAAAAGATGTATATCCTTTTCAAAAGCCACAACCTGAATAAGCTGGAAAATTTTTCCTGTGGGATATGTTAGACGCAAACCATTACGCATCTTAATAACCATTACCAGAGGAACTTATTAGATGAGAATTAGAGGAATTAAACGCGGTCAAACCATTGAACTATTAGACTCAGTGGATAGTATACCAGATGGAGCATAAATTATTGTTGATTTAGAACCTTCTTCCACTAAACATGTTGAAGTTCAAAAGCCTCTAACAGATGAGGAAAAATTAGAAAGACTCAATCAATTGTTCGGAGTTTGGAAAGAGCAACCTGAGTTAATAGAAATTTTTGCTGAAATTGATAAAGAGCGTCATAGTTATAAAGGGAGAGTGATAAACTCAATTGATAATTCAGATAATATCTAATGTATTTGCTAGATACTAACATTAAAGTGTCCGTTACTGTACTCTACCCACAATTTGTCTATGATTCTCAAGTCTTCATAGGGAAATTGTCGGATGTCCTCTAATTCTAGGTAACCTTGTTTTTCTCCCCCAGCCACCTCAAGCATAACTTTATTAGTTTCCTCGTCAGCTTCTTTCCACTCACCTGCTGCAAGGTAGTAAGCTAGTTGTGCGTAGCGAGTTGGTACTTGAAACCGGATGAGCCGAATTCCTTCTTTATCAGCGTACTTTTTATCTTCTTCGCAGGGATGTTGTTGCTTTTCTGCCTGTGTCGCTGGTTTATAGCAGATTCCCGGTTCTCCCAATTCTTTACGAGTTCTTAAGCTAAGCCAAGCACAAAAACGATTAGCATCCCAAAAGTTGATGTTAGTGATGGGTTGTTCAACGTCTCTTTTGTTAGCAGGAGTGGTGGGAGAGTTGGTGGGAGAATTTGTTTCATTCCAAAAGAGTTGATATTCTGCATGAGTGATGTAACTGGTATCAATTTCACGATTGCTCTGGCTCAAGTCATGATTTAATTCATTTAGGCGAGAAGCAAGTCTGACTTCCGCCGCCAGGGTAAATTCATCTAGTTTCTCAGACTTTAGTCCTTCTTCAAACTTCTTTTCTAGCTGTTGTCGCACACTTTCAGAAGAAATTTGTTCCGCTTCTTTCTTGCATTGATAAGCAAGCGTAAGTACAGGAACTGTTGCATAATTCAAAGCAGCTTGACTTAATATCATCACGCGTCATGCGTACTAAAAGGTTGCCAATCTCTTGCTGCTCCAGTGGGTTCACCCCTGGTTGCTGAATGATATTCTGAGAAATATCACCAACGGTTTTCGGCGCTATTTTCAATGGAACAAAGAGATTTTCCAGTAGCAAAGTTTCTTGATTGATTCCCTGAGTTTCATACTCTCGACAGTCAAACTCCAGTCGTTCATAGTATTTGCCTTCAAAGTGAGAAGTCAGCTTTGCCCACAGATTCTGAAGTAGAATTTCAGCGTTGTTTAATATCCAGTCCAGTAATTTGTCAATGCGTGGAGCGATTTTGTTACCAATTTTAATGACAAACCAAACAGCAACAGCTGCAAGCAAGCAAAGCCCAGTATTTCGCAATTCTGATTTTAGTGCGAAATGAACTGCAACTACAACCAAACCTCCAGGAGTTATTAAACTAACGGGTTTGGAATTAAGAATATTCCAAAAATTCTCCAGCGTCAGGGGAGTGTTCTGGTCTTGCGAGTTTTCTGGCATTTTACGCTTGGTGATGAAAGCCTGTTGATACCAGTGTATGCGACGCTTAGCTGCTGCGCAAAGCTAGTTTGCAGGGTGAGCGATAAGCCGGAGGCTTTAGCTTGTGCGTATCGCGCGATAAACCAGGCGAAGTTCCTGTGGTGAAACACTAGTCAAGAAAAGCTGATCATAACACCGCGCATCCGCTTAACCTCACCCTGCCCTATCGAGCATCCCTCACGCCAGGTGCTACAACGGGGGGAACCCCCCGCAGTCGCCACAACGGTCAAAGCTCGTCGGGGGAAGCTTCCCCCGACAGACTTTGGGGGAACCCCAACGCCAGATACCAAGTGAGGGAAACCCTCCTGCAGTACTGGCTCCGCAAGGCGCTGCTCTCCGCAACGCACTGGCTCTCCTTCAAGGAGAGGGAAAGATTTTAGCGTAGCTAAAAGCGAGGGTGAGGTAAATAGCGATCTGGTGTGTATACGGTTAAGCGTTTTTTCCACGTTTTTCCTTCGACAAGGAAAATGCTTTGCATCCTCTTTTGTCGATTTGTCTAGCTCATGCTTTTAAGTGGAAAATATGCAAAGCCGTAGAAATCAGGGTTAGGAAAATCACAAAACCAATGGCATCCAGCATTGTTGTCACTAAAGGTCCACTCACCAAAGCGGGATCAAGTTTTAGTCGCTTCAAGCCCATTGGTAGTAAAGTTCCTAAAGTGACAGCCACAAGAGTATTTGTTGCCATGACTGTTCCTGCAACTAACGACACCCAACGTTCTTGAGGTGGTGCCCAAATCAAGGAAAGCATAATCATAGTCAGTCCTAGTGCTACCGCTGTACCCAGTCCTGCTTGAAGTTCCTTACGGAGAATTTTGAAAGTATCCTGGGGTGTTAGTTCTCCAACACCAAGTCCACGAATTGTCACAGTTAAGGTTTGAATGCCTACAGTACCGCCTGTGTTGGAGAAAAGCGGCATAATCACAGCCAGCACTGGCACCATTTTTATGGTCTCCTGAAAGGGGGCGATCGCACTAGACGCCCCAATATAAAGCAACATAACTCCAAACAGCCACGGTAAGCGCTTGCGAAGAGTTACCAAAGGAGACGAAAAAGGCTGTTCATCACCGCCACTCACACCTGCGAGTTTTTGAATGTCTTCTGTGGCTTCTTCTTCCAAAATATCGACCACATCATCAATCGTGACAATACCCACCAGTCTCTCTTCTCGATCAACCACAGGGACAGCGATTAAGTCGTATCGCTTCATGATTTGGGCAACTTCTTCCTGGGGCATTTCTGTTCTGACTTTGATGACGCGAGTGCTAGCGATATCTGTGATCAAAACCTCAGGAAAGGTAAACAGTAGCTGTCGTAGGGAGACAACACTCATCAGCGTGCGGTTATCGTCTGTGACGTAGGCATAGTAAATCGTCTCCTTGTCTTCATCCTGACGGCGGATTTTACTTAAAGCCTCTCCAACAGTTAACCCATCTCGCAACCGCACGTATTCAGTTGTCATCACGCGTCCAGCGGTGCCTTCAGCATAGCCGAGAATCGTTGCTGTTGCTTGCCGTTCTTCTGGACTTAGTTCTTGCAACAGACGTTTGACAACCCCAGCCGGTAATTCATCAAACAATTCTGCGCGTTCATCCGGACTCATCGCCTCGATGATTTGTGCAACTTGAACATCATGCAAGGAATTTATGATTTCTTCCTGTACTTCCGCAGGCAGATATTCAAATACATCAATAGCTTGATGTTTATTGAGTAAACGGAATGCGATCGCCCTGTCTTGTTTGGGCAATTGTGTAATGTACTCTCCCACATCTACGGGTTGTGTACTATTCAAATCCAACTTGAGTTGGTTTAAGTCGCCAATGTCAAAAGCCGAATTGCGAACATCTTCTAAGAGCATGATAAAACCTCCGAATGCCTCCCCCGCGCTGGGAGACAAACTCGCCAGATCAGAGGAGGTTAGTACTGCCGTCTTGTGGACTTTTGTCCATAAAATCTCAGAAATTCAACATCGATTACCAATACAATGGCATCGCTAATTAATAATCCTAACCTGGAACAGTGTAATCTGGTAGATATCAAAAGTCAGAAAAAGAAAGTTCTATTCCACTTGAGTTGAATTTTTTCTCACCCTGATGCCTATTGATTTCTGTAGATTTTACTACTCTGAGTGTCTGTGTCAAGCGTACAAGTTTCTTTTAATGGAAATTTTTTTAAGTAAAAATATTTACTGTCGGCTACTCATAACATGATTTGTCTGGCAAAAATTTTTACTTTTGGCTGTGATCGCAAAAACTGCATTTGCGTACTTTTTCCAGATTCATTCTTTTTTTGTATTTTTTGTTACATTTTTCGCTCAATTTTATAATTAGAAGAGCACAAATTTTAGAACACCGATTCACTAATCCCAAAAACCCGGTTTCTGTTACTGGGAAGACCGAAGTTTCGTTAACTCAACAAGAAAAAACCGGGTTTTTTAGTCACAATTATGAATACTGAATCGATGTTCTAGGGCGGGCATTGCCTATGAAAGCCTGTGTGATAGATATTTATAACTAACCTCCTACAACCAAAGATTGTGCGAGGATGATCCTATGAGGAATACTAAATTTTGGTTTTTATACAACAATTTGCTGAAATGAGCTATTGGCATGTATAGCGGTTCTCACTTCGGTGCAATACAGTCGTCACCTCACCCCGCATAAGCTTCCGCAAACGCTCCCCTCTCCGGAGTTCGGAGAGGGGTTGGGGAGCCAGTGCCCTTCGGGTATCTCCTGCGGAGACGCTACGCGTATCTCCTACGGAGACGCTGCGCGTAAGTCCCAAAGGGACACGCTTACGCGAACGCTCTTAGCGTGCGCTTGCGCTTACGCCCAAGCCGCGTGCGCTTGCGCTTACGCAGTCGCCTCTGTCGGGAGACCCCTTCGGGTTCGCCAGATGCCTGCGGAGGGAGACCCTCCCGCAGCACTGGTCTCACCTCCTGCAGCGCTGTCTCACCGTGGGCGGGTCCCCCGACTTGAGGCACCTGGCGTGGTGAGGTTGAAAAATGTACTTCATGCAAACGAGAACTGCTATAACTCCACTGGTATCAATTCAGTCGTGCAGTTGACTTTGACTTGGGAATAAACAACTTTTAGTAATTGAGAATTATTTTGCTTTTCAGGTATAAACAGATATTAACTCCTTCTAAAAAAATGATAATTAGATATCTGTTTTATGTTTTGAAAAACTACAATTTTTCTAGCGATTTCCTACGTGTCTATGACCCTTATGTAGAAGTTTATTCTTATGGAGTATTAATAAAACTAATTTTCAGAACAAGAGAAAGTCGTCTAATAGCTGATAAATATTTGAAAAAATTTGACATTTCGAGTATCTTTCTCTAAAAATGGAGAAGCTAACTTGTATCTTGACAGGAGACGACAATTCATTTCTCATTTCGATCCACAAAACAAGTGCCTACTACAAAGGTAGTTTTGGCTTTGCTGACATAATTTACTTCACGATCTCAGGGTTGCATTCGGTGAAACAACGTAACAAATTAACTATGAAAACAGCCACTCAACTACAAGCTCGTCTTGAATGTTATTATCAGCAAATCAAGACAATTATCCTTACCCGTCAAAACCCAATTACAGGTTTGCTACCAGCAAGCACAGCGATAACTGCCCACGGAGATTACACTGATGCTTGGGTACGTGATAACGTTTACAGCATTCTGGCAGTTTGGGGGTTGGCGATCGCCTACCGGAAAGTTGATGATGACAAGGGACGCACATATGAGCTAGAACATAGCGTCGTTAAGTTGATGCGGGGTTTGTTATTTGCTATGATGCGCCAAAGCGCTAAATTAGAGCAATTCAAGCACACTCAATCTTCGTTGGATGCTTTACACGCTAAGTACAACACTGCTACGGGTGATATTGTTGTTGGTGATGACGAATGGGGACATTTGCAATTAGATGCCACATCAATATTTATTCTGATATTGGCGCAAATGACTGCTTCAGGATTGCAGATCATTTACACATTTGATGAAGTGAATTTCGTCCAAAATTTAGTTTACTATATTGGACGGGCGTATCGTACTCCAGATTTCGGTATTTGGGAACGAGGTAATAAAATTAATCATGGCAATGCAGAATTGAATGCCAGTTCTGTAGGTATGGCAAAAGCTGCATTGGAAGCGATTAATGGTTTGGATTTATTTGGTGTACACGGTTGTCAAGCATCGGTGATTCATGCGCTGCCAGATGAAATCGCTCGTGCCAGGATTACGCTAGAATCTCTATTACCTAGAGAATCGTCTTCAAAAGAAATCGATGCCGCGTTGTTGAGCGTTATTGGTTTTCCAGCATTTGCTGTAGAAGATGTAGATCTGCGGGAACGTACCCACAACGATATTATCAATAAACTCGAAGGAAAATACGGCTGCAAGCGCTTCCTGCGTGATGGACACCAAACAGTTTTAGAAGACAAAAACCGCTTACACTACGAACCATTAGAACTCAAACAATTCGAGCAAATTGAGTGTGAATGGCCTTTATTTTTCACCTATTTATTTCTAGATGGTTTGTTTCGTGGCGAACAAGAACAAGTGAAACATTACCAAGAGCGTTTAGAATCTTTATTGATTGAGCGTGATGGTTTGCATCTAGTTCCAGAACTTTATTATCTTCCAGAAGAATCTATAGAGGCAGAGAAGTTAGCACCTCAAACTCAGCCACGTTTACCTAACGAAAATGTTCCGCTCGTATGGGCGCAGAGTTTGTATTTTCTAGGTCAAATGTTAAGTGAAGGATTGATAGCAGTTGGAGATATTGACCCTTTGGGAAGATATTTATGCGTAGGAAAAAACCAGCAAGCTGTCGTACAAATCGCTTTACTTGCAGAAGATGAAGATTTACAAGCCAAACTGGCAGTTCATGGAATTGAGACACAAACACCCAAACAAGTCGAACCAATTCAGGTTCGACTCGCAGAGGATCTTTCAGCTATTTATACCCAAGTTGGACGCAACGATAAACTTGGTTTAACAGGACGTCCAGTGCGACGTTTGAGAAGTCTCACAACATCTAAGATTTTTCGTATTCGTGGGGAGACAGTTGTTTTTCTGCCCTCGGTTTTGGACTCTCAAGTGTTTTACTTAACTCTTGATTACCATTTTCTGGTTTATCAAATCAGAAGTGAACTTGCTTATATCCAAAAATATTGGATTGATTTAGGGCGTCCTATCCTGACTTTAATGTTGACTCATACCATGTTGGAAACAGGTAGTGAGGCATTACTTGCTCTGATGCAAGAACTAAATAACGGCATTTGTAACGGTGTACGGGTAAAATTGGGGCGTCTTAATCAGTTGATGTTGACTGCTGGAACACAACGGATTGATTTTCTTCAAGATGATTTTGAATATTCTCTATCTTCCATCAAAGATACTGCGCCTCGCTGCTCGTATCTAATTTACAATCCAGAAGGAAATTGGCCCTTAAAACATACTCAAGAATTTAAAATGGAGTGCGAAACAACCTTAAAATTGTTGCTCTCCTCTTTGCGTTCATCGGAAAATCTCTACGAGCAAATAGAATTATTGCAGACTTTGGTTCGTTTGGAAGGGTTAGAATTTGATACAGGCTTTGGCGGAGCAGAAAATCCTGTAACTGTGGCAGATTTGCTGGATGAAGTTTACACTAAAGCAGGCGATTCCGGCATTTGGGCAGTTGTGCGTCGTGCTGCAGAGTTGCGACAAATGAGCGATATCGGCTTGTCGGACGTAGTGACAAGTATTGTGGTGCGGGGTAAGCAAGTTGCTGTGGGTAAGTCTTACAGCGAAGATTCACTCATCACTATTCCTCTGTCGCACAGCGAAATTGTTGAGAAAATAAATGACTATTGTCGGGAAGATATAAGCGATCGCGTTCTGACTCAAGAAGTTCTGATTTATCTGAGTGCTTTAATCAAGACAGAACCAGAACTGTTTAAAGGACTACTCACCCTCAGAATTGGTTACATGATTCTGCTGATTACCAGCGAACTGGTGCAAGAGTTAAACCTTACTCAGGATGAGGCTTATGAACACCTTATGCAACTGTCACCTTCGGAAGTTCAAACACGAGTACGTCAGGTATTATTTGAATACGTCAACTTGAGTCAGCTATTACGTCAGCAAGAATCTCTGCACCTCAAACAAAAAGAAAGTGACATAGATTGGATCGTGGTACCAGCTTCAGGAGATGAAATAGATGTACCATCCGGCGGTTGGCGACGGTTCCGCCAAGCTGAGGGAGCAACAGGACGTGTTCCAAAAGACTTTTTCAAGCAGGTTTGGCTAGTGATGGAACATTGCAAAGGGTTGGTGATTGGCGATAAGCTAGAACGCCGCAACCGTTTGGATAGCGAAGTCATTTTGTCAGAAATGACAGCAGGAGAAAAGAATTTTGCCTTGCAAGTAGAGCATTTGCTAAATAAAATAGAGGCTCCCGAATACCGACAAGTTAATATTGAGGCGTTGACGGAATTAGCAGCAGTTGCATCCAACAACCCCAACTTACAAATTGAAGAATATATCGTGTTGGATGTGTTAATCGGTCACGCCGTGCGATTAGCATGGTTAGAGAGTCATCCGAAAAGGGGCGATCGCTATGATGAAGATAAAGCCAATGCATGGCGATCATTCTACAACACCTCTCCAAAAGAGTGTGCTAGCTATATTCTGAAAGCGTTCCGCTTCTTGATAGAGTTTGGGCAAAATATAGCAGCTTAAGTCTGAAGTGGGTATAGGGTGCGTTACCGCTGCGTTAACGCACCTTTTTAAAGCAAAAGCTGTGAATTAAAGACTCTCCGAGATAGAAACAAAAATATGAATCAACTAACAATAGAACAATTGGATTTACTCCAGAATACTTTACGCCTTGCAGGGCAATTGTGAAACATACTACCTCAGCTACACTGACCAAATGCACCTGCGCAAGCTATAACATTAAGGGGGATTAAACCCAAGTTTTGGTATCAAATAATCTCTCATAAAATATAAAAAGTGTTTCTTGTACCACACCTCTGTAAGGATGTTTGGAAAGTGTCGTCTTGTACCAAGATTTATCGGCGAGTTCCCTAAATCCTCGGTGCCTTGAGAGCATTCTAATCTTGTGAACCTAATGCGAGCCGGAAAACTCGCATTAGTACACGAGCTTTCCGGCTCGCACTGCATTTAGGATGTTTCCGGATGCGGTTGGGAGGTAAAGGGAAATCTAAATGGTGTATTTGTTGACAACAATACTTCTCAAACATCCTGTTCTGAGATTGTGCCAGCTACATTTTGAAAGCTTTTCGTGATTTTCTTACCTAAAGAAAATTACGAAAAAGATCGTTTGGGAATATTTTGCAAGCAATCGTAAATAATTTTTGTTCAAAGCTTGCCACTCATAGAATTCTCAAAAAAACTCTAGTTCTTGTTAATAACATTAGGTGGACTGACTAATTTGCTCTGTAGTTGTGCCGGTGGAAATGAAAATGCAAAAAAAAAAGCGCCAGAAGAGTCAATATTTATTTCACAATCGCTGGATTGACAGACAACGAATTGTTCGCAACATGGAGGCTTTCCAAGACTTAATTGTGATTGTCCTGTGTTTGAGTTTGTTTGCCTACATGGTTATGCAACTGTGGGAGATATTTACCCAGCTTACAGTGCCATTAAATCATCAACAAGTGACTGCAAAAATACTATTTTTGTTGATTTTGGTCGAATTATTCCGACTTCTAATGGTTTACTTGCAGGAGCATAGCATTGCTGTAGGAGTAGCAGTGGAGGTGTCAATAGTATCTGTACTACGAGAAGTCATTGTTCACGGAGCACTGGAAATTACTTGGGTTCAGGCTGCATCAATTTGTGGTTTACTGTTGATTCTGGCTGCGCTACTGCTAGTTTGTGCTAAGACACCACACATGGATTACATGATTAGTAAGACTAACCATAGCGCTCTTAACCACAGTGATGATGAGGAACAGGAAAACGGGAATAAAATGTCACATTCAACTCAATATGAGGAGATTGTTTAGAGGTAGAAGCTATTTTTATTTCATTTTCTTGTCTACCTAAAAATGGATGCTCACGGTGATTGTTGTTAGAGTTTCTTGTAAATAAGTTGACATAATTCCAGACTATACTGCAAGGTATGTCTGGAATTTTCAAATTCATCTATGCCAAACTTGGTGAAAGCGTAACAAATAGTACTTTTAAATTCTGAATAAACACTCTTGGGTGAGGGAGTGAGGAAAGTGTTGGTTTCATCCATAACGGGTTGCAATCCCCAGCAGTGGAGGGCTTTAAACAAACTTTAAGAAGATTAGACAATATTTTATTGATTATTCCTGGACAGTAACAATTTAGTTGTTTAGGTTAGATGTAATATACTTAAGCATACGTAAGTCAAATAATGACAGATAATCATAACGAAGAACTGAAAGATAAAGTAGAAGGTACAGCATTAGTAGCTGGAGGAACTATAGCTGGTGTTAGTGTATCCGCAATCGTTGGCGGTATGGGATTAGTTGGAGGTTTTGGAGGCGTAGCAATCGGCATGGCTCCTGTGACTGCTGCTGGTGCAGTTATTGGCACCGCTGCTTATGGGGCTAAGAAGGCAATAGAAGAGGGAGACGCCACAGCTATAGGTGCAGTCGCAGGAGGAGCAGCAGTTGGAGTCGGAGTTTCTGCTGTGGTTGGAGGTATGGGTTTAGCAGTTGGAGGAACTGCTGTCGCTATTGGTGCTGCGCCGGTTGTAGCAGCTGGCGCAGTAGTTGGACTCGCAGCTTATGGTTTGAAAAAGCTGTTTGATAAGTCGTGACAAAACAGACTCCCAATCCTGTCCAGAAATTTGTGCGTGGTTTGATTCGGGATTTGATTCATCAGGCTAACAGTGAAAAGGCTGATAAATCTAAAAAGCCAAAGGTGAAAAAGTCTGCTGCTACCAAATCCCGAACTAATACCAATTCTCCATGAAGATGCACTTAATATTTATTAAACGAACCGCCAAGACGCCAAGAACGCCAAGAATTAAAGAGTAAGTATTAAGTGCAAGTTTACAGAGAACTGGTATAAGTCAAAGCAAGATAGTAGTAAACGCTCCCGCCACATTCCTGCATCAGTTCGTGTGTCGGTTTTACACAAAGACGGTTATAAGTGCGTTTTTTGTGGTCGCAGTAGTCAGCAAGTGCAATTAGAAGTTGACCACATCATGCCTTTTTCCAAAGGTGGCAGTCATAACCTCAGCAACTTGCAAACGCTGTGTACAGATTGCAATCGTGGTAAGGGAGCGCGTTTCTTGAAAAAGTAAGACTGAGTAGAATTAATATTATGTTATTTGATGTTTTTCAAGCCGGAATTTCCTTATTTCGTGAAGTACATGAAACCAGATGGAATCCTTATGGTTTAGAAGGAGATATTTTGCTATTTTTTCGGTATTTCAAAAAATCAATTGATTCCAAAGATGTACAAAGACTTCAAAGCTTAATCTCTGACAATTATTATAGTAAATCTTATGTGAACAAGAATAAAAAACAGCTTATTTCCTGGTTTCAGACAGTTTTCCAAAAAATGCCATCTTTTTTATATCCTTCTCTAGAAATCGAAATATGTAAAGCACCAGAAGTAAGAAGTGAGGATACAGTTTATCTCGTCATCAGACCAACTCTGAATATTCACATTCTAGGAATTAATTTAGCATCTCAACTATTTGGAACTAACAATCGCATAGCTATGCTTATAGAGAGAAATGCCAGTTCTGGCTTATTCTCTCTTATCAATATGGAAGAAGTTTGATAACGAGTTGAAAAAAATAGTTAAAAAACACAAATCATTGGTTAAGTGTGGAAACAAAGTAATATAACAACTTGGATAAGGAAAAACATGGCTTACGTACACGAAATAAAATTCTACATCAGCAGCGAATCTGGCAAGTTAAAAGTAGCTCTCTATGACAGACCTGCAATTTTTTGCGACGAATTCTGGATCAAGAATGTCGATGCTTCAGAGATGGGTTTCATTTGCATACCAGATGGTTTGAAGCTTGAACAAAAATACAAAGTAGAAGTACTTGGTATCAAGCCTTTTCATGCTTCTAAGCCGGAATTTGATTTGATTGACAAATGTGCTGAAGCAGCTTTTTACGCAGCTAAACAAGCAGCTATGCAGGCAGTAATACCCAATCCGGGTTTACTACCTCCTTTGTGAGCTATGGGGTGTGAGTAGCTTAGGTAACTGAAATTACAGAGGACAAAAATAAGTGACACACAACTCCAAAACTGGTGCAGCATTTATTGCAGGAGGAAGTATAGCAGGTGCTGGTATTTCTGCAACTGTAGGCGGGATGGGATTAGCCGGAGGATTTGGAGCAGTTGGAATTGGCACAGTTCCTGTCGTTGGTGCTGGCGCTGTTGTTGGTGCAGCTGCTTATGGTGTTTTCAAGGGAATAGCAGAGGGAGATGCAGCTGCTTATGGTGCAATGGGAATTGGGGCAGTAGGCGGTGCTGGTGTTTCTGGGGTTGTTGGTGGTATGGGATTAGTCGCACCCAAAATAGGTTTAGCTTTTGGTATTGGCACAGTTTCTATGGCAGGAATTGGTGCTGTGTTTGGACTCGCCGCTTATGGTATTGCTAAGTTACTTGACGAAACTGGAACAAGAGAAACACCAGCACAGCTTTTCGACAGGATGGAAGAGAAAATCTTGCAGATGGAAACTTATTCCGCTGTGTTCGAGTTAGACGCATTGATGGAGTTAGAGGCATTTTTGACTGGTGAGGATCTCAACCAAAAATTTGCCGCTCTGGAAGTTGAGGATGAGTTACAGATGCTCAAGACAGAATTACACAAAAAAGCTCAAACTTCTCCTCCTAACATTGAAACAGAAGTTGTCTCCCTCAAAGGAGCATCACCTGAAACTTGGAAATGTGTGCAGACTCTTAGGGGACACACAGCCGCAGTGAATGCGATCGCCATCACTCCCGACAGCCAAACCCTAGCTAGTGGAAGCAATGACACAACAGTTCGTCTGTGGAACTTAAAAACAGGAAAATGGCTTTACACTTTAGCTGGGCAAGAAGAGGCAGTTTTATCTGTTGCTATCACCTCCGATAGTAAGACACTTGTCAGTGGGAGTGTTGCTCGCAAAATCAGCAGTTGGTATTTAGACACAAAAAAATTTTCCCGTACACTCTTCTATTTGAACTCTCCCTACAGTCATACTGGCTTTGTTTACTCAGTAGCCTTCAACCCTGACGGAAAAATTCTAGCAAGTGGTAGTGCCGATAAGACTATCAGAATTTGGGGACGATACACAGGAGAAGTAAAACGTACCTTAAATGGACACTCAGATGCCGTTTTGTCTGTTGCTTTTAGTCCCAATGGCGAAATTCTTGCCAGTGGAAGCGCCGATAAAACTATCAGAATTTGGGATTTCAAAAATTGGGGGCAGGCTTATATTCTCAGAGGACATTCAGGAGCAGTGAATACAGTTGCCATCAGTCCTGACAGTCAAACTCTAATTAGTGGTAGCACAGACACTACCATCAAACTGTGGAATCTCCACACTGGAGAATTGCTCCAAACTCTTAGCCGACACTCAGCTTCAGTTGTATCTCTTGCCATAAACCCAGATGGACTCACTCTTGCAAGTAGCAGCACAGACGGTATTATTAATATTTGGAATTTACGAACTGGGCAACTACTACAAACTCTTTCTGGATGCAGTCCCGTTGCGTTCAGTTATGATGGCAAGACACTGGTAAGTGGTGGAAAAAGCGGCACAATCAAGATTTGGCGTCAAACCTCTGCCAGTGATGAATCGATACTTGAGTTTGTACCATCTGGAGAATGGTGGGAAGTTTTGGGTGTAGAAAAAACTGACAATCCAAAGGATGTAAAACGTGCCTACTTGAGATTAGCAAGGCAATATCACCCTGATGTCAACAGTTCTAGCAATGCAAAAGCTGGAATCCAAGCAATTAATCAGGCTTATACAGAGTACCGCCAAAAATTTATGAGAGGATATCTCAGAAGTTAAAAAAGTGTTCATTATCTTTTGTTCCTTTTAAAAATTCAGCTTAAGAAAATAGCAAAATCATTTACTACTTGCCTCACGAGATTCATCCCTTGATTGTGCAGCACTCTTTCTTTTTCTTCTTGCTCCTTTGCGTCAAGAATTTGAAAGCGGTGCGATAGCAGCGCTTTTATAAGTTGGCTTATCTAGCAAGATTTTTTATACGGAGTTTGGAAGGAATATTTGATGAATTAATAAATTCGCGCACTTTGTTTACTAAGTCAGAATAGCTATTCCAGCGACCTTTACCGTAGTTTTTTATATTGCATAACTGCGGCTTACTAATAGTCTGACTGCCTGTGACTTCGATTATTGCCTCACCTACCCAAGGCTCTTTACAGAGGAATGAACCCCTTACTTTTCTAAGCAAATCTGGATAGTCTTTCCATTGACCACCACCATATCTATTGATATTACACTCACCGCTATTTCTGTTACCTTTTGGGGAGCGTTTTTTTAATTGATTAAAAGCGCTATCAATCCACCAATCTTTGCAAACTTGATTTATAGGTTTTGTTTGAGCATAAACACTATCTATGGAATTGACATTAACTAACAAAGATGTACCGAAAGCAAGAGCAATTGAAAAAGATTTGGCTTTCACTATAATAAAACCTCAAAAACGTCTAAATGAGATACGAAAACTTGAAATTCTCACACTTATCAATTCAAATATAAATTTAAAATATATTTTGAAGGTCAACACAAATGTGTAGACAATCTTATAGACACTAGACACTTTACCAAAAAGTAATTGTAGACACAAAAGCTATTTGTGTAAGGTAGTAGCCACCTTGCTCATTAGATCGCGGTAATCACTCCAAAAACCGTTGCCGTATAAATACATATCGCACTCTCCAACTTCACCATATCCTTTAGGATCTCTTCCACTAGCTTGGGTTACTGCCTTAGTAACCCATGAGTCTCGGCATACTCCAGGTTCATAGGAGGCTTTTGCGTCCTTTACTTTTTTTACTAAATCCTCGTAGCTACTCCAGTAACCATTACCGTAAAGTCGGATATTACACTCACCCCTATCGTCTTGACCTTTAGGAGGTCTTCCAGTAACTTGACTTACTGCTTTAGTGACCCAAGGATCTCGACATACACTGCTAAAAACGGGATATATGACGTTTGATTTTTCAAAGTCGTGTTCGACCTTAAAAGAAGCACTCAACACTGAATTAGCTTGAGGTATTGACTGTTCACTGTTATTAATTACAGAATTTTTATTTTTAGTTGTTTCCTTAGTTGTTGATGCACTAGGTTTTTTTGAAGGTGTAGATGACGAGGAAACTATGACTGATATAGAGTGAGAGCGTCTTACGGATTTGCAACCTGGTAGTGTGATATCAACAGAAATGGTATCATCAACGTCTTTGGATGGGGCAGTGTATGTGGCAGTAGGAGTATTAGAGCGTGTACTCGGATTCATTTGTCCGTTTACTGCTTGCCAGTTATATAAAATGGATTTACCGTCGGGATTATCTGCACGGATAGAAACCTTCGTAGATTGGTTTGCCTGAATTGTTACCCGTTCAACAATTAGTGGAGATGCATTAATCTGGCAGTCTTTGGAATCGGAATCCTTTGAAAGCAAAAATTGCCAAAATTGCCAAAATCCACCACCTACAAGTGCAACTACAATAGGAACGATAACCTTTGTAATTATTTTTCCAGAATTAGGATTATTCGAGGTCATTTCGCTAATTTGGCATCAGTGTTGTGTTTACTACTCTAAAAAATGTTTGACCAACAAGTTGCGTTGACGACACCCATTCCCTAAACAACGTTGAAATCATTTAAAGTGGCAACGGCAAGCAAGACTGATAGTGTTTGTTTTCTGACTATTTTTCATCAATACTGTCAGTATACATCATCAAAGTATTAAAATTTACTTTGTACTTAAGATTTTCAGAAAATTTCTGTAAAATTTGTGTGACCGCCTCTGGTTTTTACTATTGTGCGTAGACGCGCATCCGCTTGTCGCCAGACATTGCCCAATACCTGAGAAAAAAACAAGCGATACCTAGCCCCTAAAAGGGGCGCTGCGCAAACGGTAAGCTCTGCTAACGCATCTACCTAATTCTTGTGGAGTGGCTCAGCCCGATCAATATCCAGTGCGATCGCCTTTTTACCCATAACCTACTAAAATGAGTCATCGCCACAACCGCGCATCAACTCCCTCATGCCAAAATGCGCTGATATCAGCACCAAAAAATTAATCAGCCTCGCACCCGATAACTGGGTAAAATGGGTCACACAAATTCCCGACATCGTAGCCGGAGAAGTTCTCAACTCCGAATTCCAATGGATTAGCCGTGAAAGTGATGTCTTAATCCGCCCAGAAAGTCCCCAATATGGGCAATTTCTCGTACTCAACGAGTTACAATTGCGCTACAAGCCGGAAATGCCTAAGCGAATGCGGGCATACGCTGCACTAGCAGAAGAGAAATTTGATTTGCCTACCTACCCCGTACTTATCAATATCCTCAAAGACAAAGAAGGTGATATCGAAATTCCCACCCGCTATGAGTCAGAGTTTGCAGGTTTACAAGTGCGTCAAGACTACCGCGTAATAAATCTTTGGGAAGTCGATGTGGAAATAGCTTTTCAACAACCCGTGCTATCTTTGCTTCCCTTTGTACCAATCCTCAAGGGTGGCGCGGAAGAAACCACCATACAACAAGCTTTGCAAATTCTCCGCGCAGACGAGCAATTGAATCAGTTAGAAACCGTTCTAGCATTTTTTGCTAGCTTCGTATTAGACAGTGCATTAGTTCAGCAAATCATGAGGTGGGATATGGCAGTGTTAAACGAATCTCCCTGGTATCAGCAAATTTTGAGAGAAGGAGAAGCACGAGGAGAAGCACGAGGTGAGGAACGAGGACGGCGAGAGGAGAAGCTGTCGAGTATTGAAATGGGTTTGGAAGTAAAATTTGGCACTGAAGGGTTACAGTTGATGCCAGAAATCGCTCGAATTTCCAATTTACAGCGATTAAAAGCAATTCAACGAGCTATCCTAACGGTAAATACTCTAGATGAATTACGGCAACTCATCTGACATACCCAGATGACGCCATCGCCTTTACTCACCTTCCTCACCAACCAAAGCAGCAAATTGCCGCACAGCCCGCACTAAATCATCTGGTGTACCAATATCAAGGTAAGTACCATCGGCAAATACTTCTGCTTCCACGTGAAAACCTTTATTAATCGCAGCTTGAATCACATCGCCAATCGGTATTTCTGGTTGCAGCGATAGGTTACTATTTACCGGAAGAGTCATAAGATACTCGTGCAAAAACAGTGTGAAAGCAGGTGTCCAAACTGCAATACCCCACATGTATCGCAAATCTGACTGGGGAGGTTTTTCAATTATCAGCCGTACTTTACCTTGATCGTCAAAGTCAACCATACCTGCTTTGTGAGGTTTATCAGTCGGGAATAATCCTAAGACGACATCAGCGTTACTAACTTCAAGGCGTGTCAAGATTCGTACGTAGGCATCTTTAGGTTGAAATAAAATATCAGGAAAACCCAAGGCTATGATCGCATCTTGGACAAAAGGATAAGCCTGATCTAAGGTGAAAGGCACACCATAAGACAAGCCCATAATGAGATAGCCCAAACTCATGGAAAGCATCGTGCCATCTCCAAAATATGCTGGTATATCCCACTTTCCAGAACGCAGTATAAAATATGCTTTATCAATGCCTGCTAGTTGCATTTTTTCTAGCAGATATTGAGAAACAACCTTCGGACGCCAGTTAGATTTAACACCAAAATCTTGAAAACCAATCGGATATAACTCTTTGCTAAGTGGTAAAGGAGAAATCCGGGTTGCTTGTCCACCAGCAGGTAGCAGTCCGATGATTTGGCGTTTTGTCATAGGTAATAAAAATAAATAATTAAAAATTGTCTATGCTATGTTTGGTATATATTTTAACTACTTATAAGCTGAATAACTAATGACTAAATAAAAAATATCCCCCTTCCTAAAAAGTCCATTTGTCAGCAGCGACAAACAAAAAGGAGGGGGGTTGTTAGGTTTTCTAATGTTATAAATACTACTTAACAGAAACAGCATCAACATCGATTGTATTCGCGCTGGAGGTAGAATCCTGGGTAGTACTATTAGTGGCTTGAGCGTCAACCTGACCTTTACGCGTTTTAAAGCCTTCAATCATTAGCCCAGACACCTCAGTAACTAGCAATGTCATCAGAAAGACATCATCGATTTCTCCTACAATTGGTAAGAAGTCCGGAACAACATCAATTGGGCTGACAAAATAAAGCAGTGTTCCTAAAATTACCCACCAGCGGTACTTAGGGTTACGAAGTACATTGCGGTACCAAGTATAAAGTGATTGGATCGGATTCATAGATTTTTACCTTCAGTTACCTTTAATTTTGGCAAATAATGACCTACACTTCCTGTGGGAATAACCGCCCTAGTTGGTCTGGAAGATGCTACTCGTAAGTTATTGCACTCATCTCAACTCTTGAATGGTAAACAATTATGATAGTTGTGCTTTAATCTCTAAAATAATCGGTGCTTCAGGACAATTGTACTACAAATGAAAGGAGGAAACTTACAACAGTGGATATCCTAGACTTGTTTAAGAAGGGCGGACCAGCAATGTGGCCATTGCTTGCTCTGTCGATTTTATCTTTAAGTGTGATTTTTGAGCGTTTGTGGTTCTGGTTACGAATTTTAAGCCAGGAAAAGGAGATAGTTGCTCGTGTTTTGGATGCTGCCCGTGTAGATTGGATGTCAGCTGCTGATATTGCAAGACTTGCAACAAAGCAGCCCATCGGACGGTTTCTCTATGCACCTCTAAGTCTTCCCAAAAGCGATCTAGAAAGTTTCCGACTGGCGTTAGAAGCAACAGCAGAAGATGAATTGGCTGGAATGCGACGCGGCGAAAAACTCCTAGAAACTGTGATTGCTCTTGCACCTTTGTTAGGATTGTTAGGTACGGTTTTAGGGTTAATCCAATCTTTACGCTCTATTCGCATTGGTGATCTAGGAACCGAATCTACAGCCGGAGTTACCACTGGTATTGGAGAATCTTTGATTAGTACGGCAACAGGACTTATTGTTGCGATCGTTACTTTGGCATTCTACCGCTTATTTCAAGGCATAGTCGTTAACCAAGTGAAAATTTTTCGCAGGGCAGGCAATGATATGGAGTTGCTGTATCTCCAGTCTCCACCTGACTACACAAAGATGAGATCTGAAAATATAATACCACCTGTAACAATCATAGGGGATTCCATACCAGATAAGCTCAATTCTCCTCGAAAAAGAGGTAAATCCAAGTTTTCTGAAACACCTGAACCCTCCTCAGAGTCTGATTTGTCGGAACCAAAAGATAGTTAACAAAAAAAGCCCCAAACTCAGGTAGAAGAGCAAGAAAATGAAAATTAACCTACAGACTCCAGTAGAAGACGTCCAAATTCAAATCATTCCCTTAATAGATGTCGTTTTTTGTATATTGACATTTTTTCTTTTGGCAGCTTTGCAATTCACTCGCCAAGAAGAAATTAGTATAAATTTACCGAAATCAACTACCAGTACGCCATCTATTACTAATAAACCTAATGCAAATACACTTAGTGCAACAGCTCAACGGCAAATATTAACTTTGACGATCGATGCTATAGGGCAAACTTACGTAGAGAATGACTCAGTTAAACGGGAACAGATCAAAGAAACTTTTAAGAGCCACCTGCAACAAACTCCCAACGCTATTTTAGCTTTGAAAGTCAGTCAAACTGCGACATACAATGATGTTATATCAATGATAGACTTGTGGCGACAAGTGGGAGGCGATCGCATATCTTTTGTCACAACACCATCTTTCTCTAATCAACCGACAACTTCGCCTCTACCCTCGTCTGGTTCTGCGCCAGCAATACCATCTCTACCCAACACTTCACCCATCACTCCCATCAATCCACAAACTAACCCCAACTTCAATCTTCCCACAATACCCAATCCATCTCAAATTAACCAAGGTGTAAGCCCAGTTAATCCAGGAACTTCTCCTGTATTACCTAAAGTACCAACAGCGCCTTCCGGACAAACCAATCCTACTCCGAAAAGGTAATGAGGATGAGGGGGAAGTATTTTCTCTTCCTGCTTCCCCTGCACAAGATGGTTTGTTGTTGCTAAAACCTAAACATATAGAAAATAAATTTTAGTAAGTCTTTCGATTATTAATAGCTTTATATACAAACTACTACGTTTCTAAAGTAAGGGATAAACGAGCATCAATGATGAATTGTGAATCAGAGGTCTAGCTTCATAATTCATCATTATGCGTTTTATAGTTACAACTTATAACTATTCGTTAGCTTTTGGCGGAGCGACTTTGGTATTTGATTGTTGAGCACGCTGTTCCCGCTTTTTTCGGTCGGCTAAAACCATATCTGACATCGCTGTCAAAGCTTGTGACATCTTCTCTATATTAGAATAATAAATCTCTAAATCTTTGTTGAGTTTGTCATCAGAGATCTTCAAGCCATTGGCTATTGTTTTTAGTGCTTCGTTGCGTTTCTTTTCGTCCTTCACTAACTCTGGCTCTGAGTATTCTAATAAAGAGAATAAACCGATCGCGAACAAGCGGCTGTATTTAAATTTTGGATTGTTCGCTATTGCTTGTAAAGAGCCTTGAAAGTCAGCATCTCGATTGAGAGGAGTTTGTTGGCTTAACCACGCAGTGAGTTCTGAAGCGCTTATGCTTGTCGCCAATGCTTGTAAACGTTGAGCATCATGTTTGTAGCGTTGTGGATCTTCTTCTACAGATCGAAGGAGCGCATTAAAAATAGACTCCTTATCCCGTTCTGGCTGATAGCCTTGCATGAAGCGGTCAAAAGCAGTGATGACGCCCAAGGCATAAATAGGATCGTAGCTATAATCAACATTTACTGACAGTAGGTGCATTTCCACCATTAATTCTTCCACAACCCGACGATAAATAGTGTTTATCGGACGGGTATGAAGGTTGTAGAAAGTTCGCTTAGTATCAGATACGGTACGGAGGTTATTCACAAAGCAAATATCAAGGGCGACGTAGTATTATTCTCTCGCTTTAATGGCACTTTGCCAAGTTTCAGTTTTAAGCGCGAAAACTGTAGTGCCAAAATTACTTTTATGGTGTGCAATTCTTTGAGCACAGAAGATGTAAGCTGTGATTATAACAACAATTCACCACATTGCACAACCAAATTGCTTGCATGGAATCGTGAATATGACACCTATGACTTTTCCAGCACAACTACTTACCGTAGCTAATTATCTCTCTGGTGAATTTGATAATCGAGAACAAGCTGTTGCAGAGCCTGCTTGGTACGTTCACCTTCGTCTGTGGCACAGACTTGTCCCTCTTTTTTCAGAAGACAGCGTTACCATATTTGCTGAACAAGCCAATATTGTCAACCTAGAGCGACCCTACCGCCAGCGCATTATGCGGATTTTGCAAGGAAGTGAGCCTGATGTAGCTCTAAAAATCCAGTACTATATGATCAAAGACCCAAGTACTTTGATTGGTGCTGGTCAAAATCCTGCTTTACTCAACACATTGACACCCAATCATTTAGAGTTACTACCGGGCTGTGTGCTTAACCTTACCCAGCAGTTATTAGCCCCCAATAGTTATAAGTTCAACGCTACCCCACCTCCAGACACTCCTTGCTGCTTTAGTGTCGGTGGTAATATCGTGCAAGTTTCCTTAGGCTTTGAGGTCACTGATGATAAATTTCTCAGCTACGACAAAGGAATTGATCCCACCACTGGAAAAGCCACTTGGGGAGCACTTTTAGGTCCCTACTGCTATACAAAGAGAGAACAGTACTGAGTTGTAACGTGAAAATTCTTCTGTTGCTCATACCAAGTTGCATTCAGAAATAGCATCTAGAAATAGGGGGATGGTAATGCGTGAATTATCTGATCTCCACGCCAGGTGCTACCCTATGGCGCTCCGCCACGCCTGACGGCTATCGGGAAGCCTTCTGGCGGGCGTCTACAAGTCGGGAAACCCGGACGTCCTTCGGGGAGAACCTCCGGTTCCGCTGCGCGCTCCCCAACGCACTGGCTCCAGTAGATGCTATGGGGGCTTTTGACTACTACACCTCTCCAAAAATGGCTATGAAACCAATACCCCGCGCTTGTACTAAAAATCATTTTTGGAGAGGTCTACTCACCGAACAGCCAAAATCCGTGTGGTGAGTAAGTGCACTGCTTCTTAATCCAAGCTACTACCTTTGAATGCAACTCAGTACTAGCTAGCAATATTAGCTAGCAATACTATCAGATTCACTTTCTAAAGCCTCCTGTTCTGTTTCAAATATTTCAAAAACTGTATCCATCATGGTGACTTCAAACACCAATTTTGCTTCTGGATGTACATTACAAATGCGAAAACTGCCCTTAACTTTATCAGCATCGCGCATTCCAGCGACTAAAGAGGTCAGACCGGAACTATCTATGAAATTGATTTGACCGAGATTCACTACAAGATGACGACTGAGTTTAGAAATACACTCTTGCAACTTCAGACGAAATTGCCAAGCAGTAGTAATATCCAAGCGACCAGTCGGTGTTAAAACGGTAACAGTTTTCCCCTCTTGGGTAGTATAAGTTTTTTGATCTATGTAATATATCACTGAACTTTCCCTTGACACTCCTCTATAAAGAGACTACGGTATAGTTTCCTCTTCAGAGGATAAAAGCCAAAACCCTTGTTTTTGCGACTCTTCTCCTCGTTTTTACTACTGGAATAAGTTCCAGACTGAGTGAGGAACCCAAACCTGCGACAAGTTTATCGATGCTGTAGCTTATGATTTAAAAGCTACAACATCAACTGTCATATTTATTGCTAAGTGCTTCTCTTTAGTAGTCTAACTCACTAAAGAAGTAGTGAGTGCTGAATACTGAGTGTAGAATTTTCGTATTTAGCTTCTCAAGGGAATTTGGAGTTGCAGATGATTAATACTTCACTTCTTGGAACTCATGATTTCGGACTACTCGGTATCCAGTTTACCCAGTCTTGAGGTTTGAGGAAGATTTCGTACAACTCGGCTTCAGGAGAGTTTGGTTCAGGTTGATAACCGTATTCCCAGCGGACCAAGGGTGGTAGAGACATCAGAATTGACTCAGTGCGTCCGTTGGTTTGCAATCCAAAAATCGTCCCTCGGTCATACACCAAGTTGAATTCTACATACCTTCCCCGGCGATACAGTTGAAAATTTCGTTCGCGATCGCCATATTCCATTTTGTGTCGCTTTTCAACAATTGGTACATAAGCTGGTAAAAAGGCGTAACCACATTCTTGTGCAAAAGCAAACAGTTCTTCCCAACTGCGTGGTTCTAGTGTACCGACTTGGTTACTGTAACTAGCTGCAGGACCATCATTCTCAGGACCGCGATACAAGGAACCCCGACCTTCTTGGTAATCAAAAAACAGTCCGCCAACACCCCGCGTTTCTCCACGGTGTTTTAAGTAGAAGTATTCATCACACCAGCGCTTAAACACCGGGTAATATTCTGGGTGATGAGCATCACACGCTTGCTTTAGTGTTTTATGGAAATGGACTGCATCTTCGGCAAAGGGGTAATAAGGCGTTAAATCTACACCGCCACCGAACCACCACACTGGACCGGCCTCAAAGTAGCGATAATTGAGGTGAACAGTTGGTACATACGGACTACGTGGATGTAACACCATTGAGGTGCCTGTGGCATAAAAACCGTGCCCTGCTGCCTCTGGGCGCTGGGCTAAAATTGAAGGTGGTAGATGAGAACCCCAAACTTCCGAAAAACCGACCCCAGCTTGCTCAAATATTGCACCCTCACGTAGAATGCGCGATCGCCCTCCGCCTCCTTCTGGGCGTTCCCACGTATCTTCTTGAAATTTCCCTACACCATCCAGTTCTGCCAACGTTTGAGTGATTTTATCTTGCAATTGTTTCATGAACTGACTAACTCTGGCTTTGGCGTCAGTTGGTAGAGTTTGAGTAGATTCTGCCCGCATTGTTGGAGTTTGGGAGTTGATGACCATAGACTCAAGAACCATTTATTACAATTTTGGTAAAAGCAAGAATTTTTCAACTGAAAATTTCTGAGCAACTGACACCAGAAAGCAGGCTAAAATTGCCCAATCAAAATATAGTCAAGCATTAATCACAACTGACGCACCTGACTACAGATAGTTATTTTCCCTCAAATGGGTGTGTACTTGTGCTTTTATTGATTTTTTTCAAGTTGTTTATGTTTATGTAAAGTTTTAGGATGGACACAACACTCTGGCAAATAAGTCTATAAGCACTTTTTACCTAGGAAATTTCAACTTCTGTCCAAAGAATAATTTCTGACCACATTAGCAGGGGGCGCTGATTGATATATATAAGGAAAGTTGTTTTTCGCCCAGAGGATTTCTGATCTGGCCGTCACTAACCAAGTAGTTTCACAAGAGCACTATGTTAATTTTTTTTTGCTGCCCAAATTAACACGCTAGAGTGATAATCGAGTTATGAGCCAGGATTTGAAAATAATGCACGATGGATTTTCGATGAGCAGAGACTTCCCCGAAAGGCGAACGTATATTAATGTCCCCGGACTCAAAGAGCGTATTTGTTAATCAAAGTTAATGAAAAAGTTTGAGTTACACTTCACTCATCAAATTAGCATATATATGAAATGGCGACTTACTATGCTGAGGACAATTTTGAAAAAATTTAATGCAAGGGCTGAAGGCAAATGCTGACCATGCCAGAGTTTCCAAAAAGGTGTAGCGAGGAGAAATAGGAAAATGGGATCTTGGTTATCCAAATTCGTCCAGCGCAAACGTCGTCGGTTTTGCCTTTCTCTAGTGCGGACTTACCAAGAAATCAGTTCTGCTTCTGTGGATGAACTTTGGCAAAAAGTGGTTGATATAGCAGATGTTTCTTGGCATCCATTATTCAAAAGCACTAACGTTCCATATGGATTAGTACCCAAACCTGGACTCATCTATCAAGCGGTTACACGCTTGTCGCCAATTCCGATTCGCATTTTTGTAGAACGCGTCAATCCTAGGGAATTACTGAGTGTCAGAGTACTAGCAATTCCAGGTGTAGAAGAACGGGTGACTTATAAAGTAGAATCTACAGTCTGTGGCACTTGTTTGTCATATTCTGTAACGTTACGTGGTTGGTTGTCGCCCTTAATCTGGTCTTTTTCTCGTCCTTACGCAGATCGCGTAGCACGAGCCTTAGTCCAAGCAGTTGAGGAAGCAACATTACAAGCGGTATCCAGAAAACGAAAATCTCTCAAAGATGGTTGTTTTGATTGTTAGTCATGAGTCATGAGTCATGAGTCATTAGTCATGAGTAAAAGAACGACTGAGTTTGGACTCACCGACTACAGATTACTGCCTATTGACTTAAGACTGTGAAAAATTAAGAGTCACTAAAAGTTAAGATTCTAGTAGATAACAAAACATTTTGTTAAAAATTATTGCAATCGAAAGACTAAAAACATTATGTATGATGTCCTTGATACTCGTTCAGTCCTAAAAGTGTTGCAACCAGTGCAAGACCCAGAACTTCGCAAAAGTCTGGTAGATCTGAACATGATTCGCAACGTCAAAATTGAGGGAGGCAAGGTTAGCTTTACCTTGGTGTTGACAACACCAGCCTGTCCTTTGCGTGAATTTATTGTGGAAGATTGCCAAAAAGCCGTGAAACAGCTTCCAGGAGTCAAAGAGGTATCTGTGGAAGTAACAGCCGAAACACCGCAACAGAAAACTTTAAGCGATCGCACTGGTATTGCTGGAGTTAAGAATATCATTGCAGTTTCCAGTGGCAAAGGAGGCGTTGGCAAAAGTACGGTTGCTGTAAATGTCGCAGTTGCTTTGGCTCAAACAGGGGCGAAGGTTGGTTTACTAGATGCTGATATCTATGGTCCTAACGGTCCCACTATGCTAGGACTGGGTGAAGCCGAGATGGTAGTGCGTTCAACAGACAAAGGCGAAATTCTGGAACCTGCTTTCAATTACGGCGTCAAATTAGTCTCAATGGGGTTTTTAATCGACCGGGATCAGCCAGTCATTTGGCGTGGACCAATGCTTAATGGAGTGATTCGCCAGTTTCTCTACCAAGTGGAATGGGGAGAAATAGACTATCTGATTGTGGATATGCCACCTGGAACAGGCGATGCTCAACTCACGTTAGCGCAAGCAGTGCCAATGGTGGGAGCAGTTATTGTTACCACACCCCAAAATGTAGCACTGCTGGATTCTCGAAAGGGCTTGCGAATGTTCCAGCAGATGAATGTGCCCATCATAGGAATAGTAGAAAATATGAGCTATTTTATTCCACCAGATATGCCAGATAAGCAGTATGACATTTTTGGTTCCGGCGGTGGTTCCAAGACAGCCGCTGAGTTAGGAGTGCCATTGCTGGGGTGCGTACCACTGGAGATTTCTACTAGAATTGGTGGTGACAAAGGTGTACCAGTGGTTGTTGCTGAACCAGAATCGCCTAGTGCCCAAGCATTAAAGGCGATCGCCCTGACAATTGCTGGCAAAGTATCAGTTGCTGCTTTGACATAACTTGACAAAAAATTCAAATTTTTGCCTGGTTGGAGTTGCTCAGTCTAGAATACAGATTTTAGGTTATTTTAATTTAAAATCTCATACTTAAAGTGTAAACGCATACAATGTTGGCAAAACGTTCGCTTCCCAGAGTTAGTTGGAAGTTCTGGGTCAAACCTTGGCATCAAGTAGATTTATTGTTATTTTGTTTACCAATTGCTCTCACCATATTTGGCGGTATCATGATCCGCAGTACGGAGTTGAATCAGGGACTCACTGATTGGTGGTGGCACTGGCTCATGGGAGGCATTGGCTTAATTATTGCCCTATTTATTGCTAGAAGCCGTTACGAAAATTTGATTCACTTGCACTGGATCACTTACGGCATCACCAACTTTAGCCTGATTGCTGTGATGGTAGTTGGTCAAAGTGCTAAAGGAGCACAACGGTGGATTAACATTGCTGGTATTGCGGTACAACCTTCAGAATTTGCCAAACTAGGATTAATTATTACCCTAGCTGCACTGTTACACAAGCGCACTGCTTCTAATCTTGATAATGTCTTCAGGGCTTTAGCAATCACTGCTGTGCCTTGGGGATTGGTCTTCTTACAGCCAGATTTGGCAACATCATTGGTTTTTGGTTCGATTGTCTTGGGAATGTTGTACTGGGCAAATGCCCATCCTGGCTGGTTAATACTACTAATCTCTCCGATTATTGCAGGGATTTTGTTCAGCATATCTTGGCCGTTATCTGAACAACCGATAGTTTTGTTTAATCAACTATCTCTAACAGCCTTAGGGTTAATCTGGTCAGCTACTATGGGACTGGTTGGATTTTTAACCTTGCCTAGGAAACAAAACGTCATCGGCGGTATAGGCGCGATCGCTCTTAACCTTTTGGGTGGTGAATTAGGTATCTTTGCCTGGAATCATGTTTTGAAGGAGTATCAAAAAAACCGACTGACTGTATTCATGAATCCTGAACACGATCCTCTAAACGCGGGATATCACCTTATTCAATCGCGCATTGCCATTGGTGCTGGTGAATGGTGGGGATGGGGTCTTTTCAAAGGTCCTATGACTCAATTAAATTTTGTCCCAGAACAGCATACAGACTTTATCTTCTCCGCTGTAGGTGAAGAATTTGGTTTTATTGGCTGTCTAGTCGTATTGGTTATCTTCTGCTTCATTTGTCAGCGGCTATTACATGTTGCCCAAACTGCCAAAGATAACTTTGGCTCTTTGGTCGCTGCAGGCGTTTTGTCTATGATTGTGTTTCAGATGATTGTTAACATTGGTATGACCGTTGGTTTAGCACCAGTCGCAGGGATTCCCCTTCCTTGGATGAGTTATGGTCGTTCAGCAATGCTAACAAACTTCATTGCCTTGGGGCTGGTAGAATCGGTCGCAAATTTTCGACAACGGCAGAAGTATTAGTTGTTGAAACTCAGCCGAAAGCAGCGACTGTCTGTCCCACTTCTTGTAGGAGTGGGTTTTATTAACCCAAATTATAGTGGTTAATCAATAGCATGAGTAAATAGTACTAATACAAACCTAGCTTAAGAAAGATTAAGCTATTAACAGGAAACAACCAAGGGAAAAGATGATGATCTTACCAGGAGCAACTGTTCGCGTCAAAAATCCACAAGACACCTACTATCGTTTTGAAGGACTTGTGCAACGCCTGAGTGATGGCAAAGTTGCTGTCCTGTTTGAAGGTGGAAACTGGGATAAACTCGTTACCTTTCGCCTCTCGGAATTAGAAGTTGTAGAAACCACAGCAGGACGTAAGAAAGCGAAATAGTCATTAGTCGTTAGTCATTAGTCATTAGTTAAACAACCTTGCACCTGTTAGTCAGGAGGAGGTAGCGCTATGGGGAGCCAGCGCCCTTCGGGTATCTCCTGCCCAGACGCTACCTTGTAACTCCCAAAGGGACACACTTGCGCTTACGCAGTCGCCTTTGTCGGGAGACAAGGACTTCGCCGTGCTGTCTTACCGTGCACAGGTTCGCTCCGTTGAGGCGACTGGTATCGGGTTTCGCGACTTGTGGACGCCCTCTAGGTAGCTTCGTGTAACGTGGCGACTGTCGCCTCCTGGCTAAGGGCTTTGTTAAGCTAAGTGAATTTTTGATTGAGTGGTCAACAACACACTGGCGCTTTGTTGACCTTACTAATTGCCTTCTGACTTGTGATCCCTTGGGGGTTCGCCAGTCGCTCATGGGGAGCCAGTACTGTTCAAAGCAGCGTGGCACTTTGTGCCATAGTCCTGGTTTCCCTCTCCTGACCCAGACGCTACTTTGAACACGCTTGTTCTGGCGTTGGAAACCCCCAACCCCAAGACCGCCCTGGCTCACTTCTGGCTTGGGAATTGGTAAATTCTTCTTTTTGAATTGCTTATGCGCCTTCCTTTACCACAGTTTGATAGAAGCGATCGCCATCCGAATCATATCGCGGAGGTTATCGAAACTTCTAGTTGCGAATTTTTAGCTCAGTGTTTGGAACCCGACGATTTGAGCTTTCCCTCTATGCCGAGCTTTGGCAGCTGGGTACGTTCAGTTGATGAGGAGTCAGGCAATCAAATTTATGCTGTGGTGTATTCTGCAACAACTATGCCTGTGGATTCCGTACATCGGGCAGTTGCTCTAGGATTGTCACTGCAGGACTTGCGAGAGGAACAACCCCAGATATTTGCTATGCTAAAAACAGAGTTTCGTGCTGCAATTGTAGGATTTGAGCAATCACCAGATGCTCATGTTTCAAATACTAGGGTATTTCAGTATCTGCCTCCTCGTCCCCCACAAGTTCATCAAGCGGTTTTCCGATGTGAAAGCGAAGCAATTATTAAGTTTACCGAAGAATTAGATTTTTTGCGAACACTACTTTCTATCAATGGTGCTCCTGTAGAATCTTTAACTGCAGCTGCCATTCGAGAGGTTTATCAGTTACGCAAAGCTGATCGACAATGGATAATCAAAGCCGGACGTACCTTGAGCGTATTGCTTAAAGATGACTATGATCGCTTACGGTTCATATTGAGCCAGATCCATCCATAGATAGTTAGTTCTTAGATCATCGTTTTGGTAGTGTAGCTAAGGTTTTTTGATTTTTTCATTAGGGTGACTTTTGCAATTGAATAGATTCAGCGATTACGCTTAAGTAATCAAAGTTTCACTATGCCCACTTCTGCGTCCTACCTATGGAACTCATCTTACAAGTTCTTGCGTTGGAACCAACTTCCCAAATTTTCGCCAAGGAACCAATCGTTCCCTTTGCGATTTTACTGGTAGTTATTTTAGTCGTGCCTATCCTGTTTGAGCGGTTGCAACTACCAGGATTAGTAGGTTTGCTACTTTCGGGAGTCGTGCTTGGTCCTTACGGCTGGAATTTATTACACACAGAATCAGCGATCATGCCTGTGCTATCAAACATTGGGTTAGTTTACTTAATGTTTGTCGCAGGCTTAGAAATAGATATACAGCAGTTTCGTCGCACAAAAAATCAATCGTTGGGATTTGGCAGCTTGAGCTTTTTGGTTCCTTTAGTCGTGGGAACTTTTATTGGGCGGTTTTTTGACTTTGAGTGGAATTCGTCAATATTAATTGGCTCTTTGTTCGCATCTCATACCCTTTTGGCATATCCCATTCTTAGTCGTTTGGGTGTAGTCAATAATGAAGCGATAACTGTTACTATTGGGGCTGGTATTGTTACTGATATTGCTGCCTTGTTAGTGTTAGGCATCTGTGTAGCAATGAAAGATGGCTCATTCAGCTTTGGGCGGCTGATGACATTAATAACTTTATTAACACTCTACTCAATTGTCGTTTTAGTAGGTTTTGATTGGGCAGGTAAACAATTTTTTCGCCGTTCTGGTGATGAAGAGGGCAATCAGTTTTTGTTTGTGTTACTCTGTGTTTTTCTTGCTACTGTGGGAGCACAATTGATTGGAGTAGAAAAAATTGTTGGAGCCTTTTTAGCAGGGTTGGCTGTTAATGAAACTGTGGGAGAAGGTCCAGTTAAAGAAAAGGTCGTGTTTGTTGGGAGTGTATTGTTTATTCCCATCTTCTTTGTTAACGTTGGCTTGCTCGTTAATGTGCCTGCCTTTTTACAAAGCATTGATACCCTTGAGCTAACATTTTTTATTATTATCGGTTTAGTAGCAAGCAAATTTATCGCTGCTTATTTGGTAAAACTTATTTATCGCTACAACTGGCAAGAAACGCTTACAATGTGGTCGCTGTCTGTACCTCAAGTGGGTGCAACGTTAGGAGCAACCATTATGGGATATCAAGCTAAGCTGCTTGATGATAGGATATTGAGTAGCCTTATCGTCCTTATGCTCATCACTTCAACCTTGGGACTATTCATAACCAGTCGAGTCGCTGTAGGTTTGACGAACTCAGGAATGAAAGACATAGGGACTGTCAATCTGACTTACCAGAACCAAGAAGAAAACGATAGCTCATACAGTATAGTAGTTCCTGTCCACAATCCCCAAACACAACAGCACCTGATTGAAATGGCGGCGCTATTGGCACGACAGTCTCATGGCAGAATTATACCACTAGCGATCGCAACCGCTTTTGCTCATATGGATGCACCCCAATTAGACGCTTCTGTGCAAAGAAGTCACCGCTTACTGGCAAAAGCCACCGCACTGAGTAAAGTCTTGGGAGTCGAAGCAGAACCATTGCTAAGAATTGACGATGCTTTTGCCCAAGGAATTAGTAGGGCTTCGCGAGAACAAAAAGCTAGTTTGATTATCATGGGTTGGGGTAAACGTACTGGATTCAAAGCACGTTTATTTGGTAATGTAATTGATAACGTTTTGTGGGCATCCCATTGTCCAGTAGCAGTCACACGTCTGGTAGAATCACCAAAAAAATTTCAGCGCATCTTGGTACCACTGGAAAATTTGATGACACCTTCATTGCAGCCTGTAAAATTTGCACAGATTTTAGCAGATGCAAATCAAGCCCAAGTTACCGTATTAAATGTCTGCGAACGACGTACTAGTTCAAGTAAGATTGCTTGGAGGCGATCGCAATTATCTCTACTGATTTCTAGATTAGCACTGCAAAATCCACCAGAAATCCAAATCATACCTCATGAGAATACTGCTCAAGCGATTTTGCAAGCAGCACGATTATATGACTTAGTTGTATTACCTTTTATACGTAATCGCACTGTTCCAGGAGGATTAGCTATTAGCGATGTCACAACTCAATTAGCTAAGCAACTCACCTGTTCAATTGTTATGCTAGGAGAACCTCAACGTACTCAAGATATTATTGTACAAACTGAAGTCACTAGTAGTACCACAGCTGCTATGTCAGAAGGAATTGTCTAATTCAACATGGTTATATAGGATCGGTTTGGTTTATGAACAAACTCGTTGAGCTAGAGAACTCTTAACGCTTAACACAAACTGTACTGACTTGCGTTCAAAAATCTGCGGAGGAATCGTATATGTCGATAGAGTTCAGTTAATCAGAAGAGTTTTTTTAAACTTTTGAGTGTGATCCTTAAAGAACCCCTTAAAAATCGTCGGTTTCACCTAGATATGTATAAAACTGATAGATATTATATTTTTTTCTCTATCATATAGCAACTTGGTATTAATTCAAAGAACGAAAACTTCAGCAAGCCCCATAACCTATAAAACTTACTTTTCCTACTTTTCCCGCCTATTCACAATACTGGAAAATGAAACGAAAAAGTTTTCCTCTTCTATGAACAACAACGCAGAACACAAAACTCAGAATCCAATACGGTTCAGTTAAGAAATTTATCTGTTGATACCAAGTTTCATTCATACAGGTAATCTTCTTTTTTCTTCCTTAGCGCTCTGTGCGCGAAGGCGCACGCACTCGCGTTCGCGTCTATGTCCTATGGACACGTTAGCGTTCGCAAAGCGTGTCGCTTTGCGAACGCTAACGTGGTTCGTTTATGAAATTATCTCTTTGAACGCAACTTAGTATGAGGTAAGTAGAGGAAGTAGAGGGAGTCAAATGTATCAGGATTTTTGTGAAAGGGTATTAATTGAAAAATTGAGGAATCAAAGACTGTGGACATGAGCATAGATTATAACCTCTCCACTCAGTTGTACAGAATTCACACGCTATATAAGGTAAAGCTTGTTTTAGTTAGCTGATTTAGTTCTTTTATGGTTAAAATTTAACCGGCTTTACGTAAGTAAAAACTTTGAATATCTACGAAAAACTTTATATTTTTAAAGATTCGGTGAAATATTGCGAAACAGCTTACATTTTTGCGATGATTTTGCTATTTTTCTAGTGTAAACAAAGGTATTTGTGACTTACAATCAAAAAAATTGAAGCAAAAAGATGCAAAGATAACAAAAATGCATTTCTGGGTAAACTGCTAAGTTTAACAAAACCTTATCAATGAGACACTAGTAGTGTACTTTGGTTTCAAGGCTGGGTCATCTGAAGACAAGCGCAATCACTACTGCAAATATCTGTAAGTAATTGGGGAACTATGAGAATTTTGGTAACGGGCGGTGCTGGGTTTATTGGCTCCCATCTAATCGACCGATTAATAGCTGGTGGGCACGATATCCTTTGCTTGGATAACTTTTACACAGGGCACAAAGGGAACATACTCAAATGGTTAGATCATCCTTCCTTTGAAATGATCCGCCATGACATTACTGAACCGATTCGCTTGGAAGTTGATCAAATTTACCATCTGGCTTGTCCAGCCTCCCCAGTACATTACCAGTACAACCCCGTGAAAACAGTCAAAACTAACGTTATGGGGACGTTAAATATGCTGGGGTTGGCTAAACGTGTGAAGGCACGGTTTTTGTTGGCTTCTACGAGTGAAGTCTACGGTGATCCAGAAATTCATCCTCAAAGCGAAGAATACTGGGGTAACGTTAATCCTATTGGAATTCGCTCATGTTATGACGAAGGCAAAAGAATTGCTGAGACTTTGACATTTGATTATTACAGACAAAATAAAGTCGATGTTCGGGTAGCCCGCATATTTAACACTTATGGGCCTCGAATGCTAGAAAACGATGGTCGAGTTGTCAGCAACTTTGTCGTTCAAGCGTTGCGGGGTATTCCTTTAACCGTTTATGGAGAGGGTTTGCAAACCCGTAGTTTTTGTTACGTATCAGATTTGGTAGACGGACTGATACGACTGATGAATAACGAATACGTTGGTCCTGTCAATTTGGGAAATCCTGATGAGTATACGATTTTAGAATTGGCGAAAGCAGTACAAGATTTGGTGAACCCCGACGCACAGATCAAGTTTGAACCATTACCTTCTGACGATCCACGTCGCCGCCGTCCCGACATTACAAGGGCAAAAACTTGGTTAAATTGGGAACCTAGCATTCCTTTGCAACAGGGGTTAAAGCTGACTATAGAAGATTTCCGCGAGCGTGTGGCGCCCCGTAACTCCTAGCCCTCGAACGAAAGGAAACCCCTTGATGCAACAAGGGCGATATCTCCTGAGTTGTTATTGGGTGAGTTTGATACTCAGGACTTCAAAACGGAAAATATCTTGTAAAAAATTAACCCCTAAAAGTGAGGAATAGCAAAAAATGCGTGTTTGCGTCATCGGTACTGGTTATGTAGGTCTGGTCACAGGTGCATGTTTAGCTCACATCGGGCATGATGTTGTTTGTATAGATAACAACGAAGAGAAAGTCAAAATAATGAAGTCCGGGCAGTCGCCTATCTTTGAACCTGGACTATCAGACATTATGCAATCTGCGATTAATACAGGTAAGATTGAGTTCTCAACAGACTTAGCTGCAGGAGTAGCCCACGGGGAAATTTTATTTATTGCCGTGGGAACACCACCTTTACCAACAGGGGAGAGCGATACCCGCTACGTTGAAGCAGTTGCCCGTGGTATTGGTGCCCATTTAGACGGTGGGTACAAGGTGATTGTGAATAAATCTACAGTGCCCATTGGTTCAGGAGACTGGGTGCGGATGATTGTTTTAGATGGCATTGCCGAACGCCAAAATACACTCATCACCGCAGGTGGAGCGCCAAGCTACGATAACTTAGCTGAGACAACAGCAAAATTTGATGTCGTTAGTAATCCAGAGTTTTTACGGGAAGGGTCGGCGGTGTCTGATACGTTTAATCCTGACCGTATCGTCTTAGGAGGCAACAGTCCCAGAGCGATCGCCATGATGCAAGAACTGTATGCCCCGATTGTTGAGCGCAAATTTGCAGCTGATCCATCTCTACCCCCAGTACCAGTGCTGGTAACAGACTTGAGTTCAGCGGAGATGATTAAATATGCTGCTAATGCTTTTTTGGCAACTAAAATTAGTTTTATAAACGAAGTTGCAAATATTTGCGATCGCGTTGGTGCTGACGTCACTCAAGTGGCAAAAGGTATCGGTTTAGATTCCCGTATTGGTAACAAGTTCTTAAACGCTGGTATTGGTTGGGGTGGTTCTTGCTTCCCCAAAGATGTTTCTGCACTTATTCACACCGCCGATGATTACGGTTACGAGACACAATTGCTCAAAGCTGCTGTGAGTGTCAATGAACGCCAGCGGTTACTTGCTATTGAAAAACTCCAGCAAACCCTGAAAATTCTTAAAGGTAAAACTGTCGGATTGCTAGGTTTAACTTTCAAGCCTGATACCGATGATATGCGGGATGCTCCAGCGCTTAATGTTATTGAACAGTTGAATAGATTGGGAGCAAGAGTTAAGGCATACGATCCAATTGTTTCTCAAACAGGTATGCGTCATGGTCTTTCTGGTGTGCTGGTAGAAACGGATGCTGAAAGACTTGCTGATGGTTGTGACGCCTTGGTGCTTGTGACAGAATGGCAGCAGTTCAAAAACTTGGAATACGCAAAAATGGCACAGTTGATGAGCCACCCTGTGATGATTGACGGTCGTAATTTCCTTGATCCCGAGACGATGATTAGAGCAGGTTTCCAGTACGTAGGTATTGGTCGCTAACTCAACACTTAATTTCTCGTTCCCAGGCTGAGCCTGGGAACGCTATTTTGAAGACTCTGCGTCCAGCAGATGAAGATAAATAAAAATCAGGGATTTTTGGGGATACGCTCAATTTCTGCATAACCACTAAAAATGAGCCGTTCACCCTCTGTTTCTAAACGATTAAGACGCATTTTAACCCCATCCAAATCAAAGCGGTCTAAATCCACCATATTATCTAAAATTTCCACCAGCGCCAGACTCAAGGTTCGTGAGATTTCCTTTTGTGCTTCGCTTACCTCGTTAAGATCAATTTCTGGGTTTTTAAAACTAACACGTCGCCGTCGTTCAATACCTATAGTTACGGTCATATTCAGGGGTACAAGTTCACCATTGTTTAAATCTGCCTTGGCTAAAATTCGCAATCGGTTTTGAGGCAATAATTTTACTTCGACTTCAGGAAAAGAGACTGGTTGATCACCAGATAATGCTGTCAATGCTGGTGTAGTAAGATTTTCTAAGCGCGTTTTCACCAATTCTGCTTTAAAAGATTGGTTGATACCTGCTTCTAGTAGAACAACTTGAGCAATAGCTTGAGTCGGTTGCTTCAGGCGCAGCTTACCGCTTAAAAGGGAGCTAAAGTCAATGGCAACGGCATCAGTTTCTACAAAAAGTTCCTCAGCAGCGAATTGTCTGCGGATAACCAAGCCACGACCTTTCATTGTGAAGCTATCGATGCTGCCCTGCAAAAGTTTACTTGAAGGATTGCAGCGAACAGAGACTTCCACTGACTCGCTTTGAGAGAACAAGTGGCGAATCGTTTGGCTCGCGACAGTGTTGAGCATACGCTCGCCCCAGTCACCGCCTTTAGGATCTGTTAAACCAGTAAGTCCGCCTAGCATTCTAGTTTAAGTTTATAGAAGTTCTCTGTACTTTTGTAACAAATTGTGGATGATTCAGCAAGTTTCTAAAGATTGAATATGCTGATGGAAAGGCGTAGGATGAGTACCATCTGAGTCGAAAGGTGAACCAGTTGAAGTGGATGGTAAAAAAATGCATTATACTATTTCTTTATGAGGCTGGGTCAAATTTTCTTGACTTCTTCTTTGTTTATTTCTTTGTGTCCTACCGCTTCATTTTCCATGAGCCTTGGATGGACAACCCGACAACAATGTCTACTCGTAAAACCCGAGATCTGGATGTATTTTTGCGGTGAATCCAGCGCCGTGCGGTGAATAAGGGCGCGAATGACGGCTTTCCCCACCTAGGGCGTCGGTCAAGTAATAATGGTTGACAAAATAGATGTAATATGGGTGGGTATTGACCAAAATCAGTTCGCATTAGAGGGTGGTGTAATTTATGCGTCCTTCCTAGTGGAATCCTCCCATCGAATTATCGCCCGTCAGAGCGAAGCATCATCTCTGGGATTAACACAGCTAAACTATTTATCTTTTTACGCCACAACCGTCATCTTCTGTTTAAGGCACAGTTTCAAGCAGAACTGACTACTATGTTTAAAGACAGCACCGTTGGTCATTGTCCTGTGCCGCCTGCACAACTAGCGTTAGCATTAATTCTACAAGGCTACACTGGAGTTAGTGATGATCAAGTGATTGAAGCATTGGTAATGGATAGACGTTGGCAGTTAGTACTCGAGTGTCACGATTGCCAAAACGCCCCTTTTAGTAAAGGAACTTTGGTAAATTTTCGACAAGCGATGATCGACTTTGAAGTTGACCGGAGATTAATTGAGCGTACAGTAGAAATATCAAAGGAGCAAGGTGGATTTGGTTCCAGTAACTTGAGAGCTGCATTGGACTCCTCACCGTTATGGGGGGCGGCAAAAGTAGAAGATACTTATAATCTGTTAGGTCACGCGCTGCGTAAAGCTGTAAGGTTAATGGCGCAAACGTCGGGGCAGTCAGTTGCAGAGCTTGCACACGAAACACAACTAGATGATCTACTCACACGAACTTCGCTCAAAGCCGTCTTAGATATGAACTGGGATAACCCAACTGAGCGTTCAATAGCCCTAGAAACCATTCTCAACGCTCTAGATCAAGTAGAGTCTGAGTTACAAAAAAAAATGAATATCAGGAGCTAAAGGATGCCCAACAAGCACTGTCCGTGGCACGACAGATTCAATCCCAAGATGTAACTATTGATTCTAGTGGGAAACCAACACTGGTTAAGGGTGTAGCCAAAGACCGCCGAATTTCTATTGAAGATTCAGATATGCGTCATGGACGTAAAGTCTGCCGGGGGAAGCAACCCAAGCGGCTAGCTTTACGTAAAAGCCGCTCACAACGTTTTGATGGTTATAAACGTCATCTGCTACGGGATTTGGATATCGGGGTGGTGCGTTCCGTCGGTTTGACGAGTGCTAACGTTCCAGAAGCTCAAGTTACTGAAGCATAGGTAACGTTAAAATGCGCGGTCAAGCTAGAGATTGGGGTAAACCTAAAACTTGCACAATCATGTTTAAGCAAGGGAAATGGTATGCTTCAATCACTGTTGAGTGCGTTCCCAAACGTCCACAAACATCTACTGGTGCAATCGGGTTAGATTTTGGTGTGCTTCATGCCGTTGCTGATTCTAACGGTGATGTGATCGAGAATCCTAGGTTTGTTAAAGCCGCTCAAACCAAAATCAATCAAATAGCTAAAACGAGTCGTAGAAAAAGACCACCAAAAAGAGGTGTTAAACCTTCACGACGCTGGAAAAAAGCGAATAAAGCAGTAGCTAAAATACAATTCTTAGTTGCACGTCATAGACTTGACTGGCAACACAAAGTCTCTACACAAATAGTCAGCCGTAATAGCTTGGTAGCGACTGAGAAGTTAAATCTTAAAGGAATGACCCGCAAGTCTAAAGGTAAACGTAAACGTCAAAAGTCAGGACTTAATCGTTCGTTACTTGATGTAGGGATAGGTAACCTTAAAGAACTAATTAAGTACAAGGTTACCGACGCTGGCGGTTTTTATATAGAAATCCCCACCCAAAAGGTTAAGCCGTCTCAGACTTGCCCTAATTGCGGTCATCAGAAGAACAAAACATTAGCACAAAGAACACACCATTGCGAAAAGTGCGGCTATCAATGTGATAGAGATGTAGCAGCCGCAATGGTAATGCTTAATCATGTGAGGCAGTGCGGTCTTGGGGTCTCCCCAAGTGAACCAACTGCCGAACCCGTAAGGGCAAGGGGTATGGAACGTGCCTCAAAAGACGCCGATGAGTCAACCTCAACAGGAGTGCGGAAGTTTCAAGCAAGTTGCTCAGATGAAGCGTCACAAACAGCTAGCTCAGCCGAAGGCGGCTAGCTTGTAGTTCATCTGTCTGCTTAAGTGTCTTAACTGTCCTTGTATCGTTATCGTGTTCCTGATAGAATCACAGAGAGAACACATCATCAAAGACACATTTGAACCACTTAAAATACAGCTTTTAGAGTGCTAGTCCTCTGGAGGATCCACAGATTTATCTGCGTACATATAGGGTAATACGCTTAGTGATAAGGCTAAAAACTAATACTAGCGTAGGTTGGGCTTAGTACAAAATTCAATATAAAATTAATGGTGTTTGGAAGTAATTGAAAACGTACTTTTGATATCTACAGGAATCCGGTTTTATTTCTGAACTAACAAACTAGGGGGAGGGAACAGGGAAGAAGGAATAAAGGTATACTGAGTTTTGTTCAAAAATAAAATAGGAATCCTATATGACTTAGATAGAGTTCCGGGACATTAACTAGCAAATTACATTAATATTAATAACACTATATCAATTCTTTGACATTCATGCATGATCAAAAGATGAATCTACTAATTATCCTGGGTGAAGTCGTCTCTTTAATAGTTATTTTCTCTCTATTCAACTTGCTGATTGGAATAATTTTCAGACAGATTACTAAAGTTTCTTGGCTTCAAGGAAGAACTGCGAATATCACCTTTGTGCGCAGAAATATCAGCAGACTTTTGATTTTGATTTGTGTGGTGCTGTGTCTTGCGCTGATTGGTGTGAATGGGATGGTGATTTATCGAGCCGGAAACGTCAAGGAATTCCAACTTAACTTTGTTCGCAGTATTCCCACTCAATTCTGGGTCAATATCTTCACGGCAACCTTGAAAAGTCTGAGCTTACTGATGCTGGTTAAATTCAGCATACCACCCTTACAGCGAGGTATAGACTGGGTTTGCGATTACGCCAAGAACGCTGATCAAATAAAAGCTAATGATGATAGTACTGAGGCTTTTTTTAAAGTCTTAAAAAACATCATCACTAATAGCATTTGGATATCATCTGCTCTCCTATGCGCTAAATTTTTTAACCTTCCAGAAGTCGTTCCCAAATATCTTTACATTGCCTTAAAAATCTATATCATCATCACAGTTGGTTTACTCATTGTCAAAGCCGTTGCTACTATCGTTGACACCCTTGATGCTCTTAGTCTTAAATACTCCAGTTCTAACAATCTACTGCGTTTATACGAGCGTTTACGCCATCTAATTCCACTCTTCAAAAAATGTTTGGAATACGTCCTTTATGTCGGCATAGTAAATCTCGTTGTTCCAGAAATAGAGTTTATCGCTTGGCTCGGTACTTATACCCCCAAAATTGTTCAGATTATTGGGGTTTTCTTTCTCAGCAATGTTTTGATTCAAGTCGCCTACTTCATCCTTGATGAATTCTACCTAAGAACTACAGATTCAGATGACTCAAACCGACAGAAACGGCTGACGCTCATTCCCTTAATACGGAGTTTCACCAAATATTTTATCTACTTCACTGCCGGAGTTACCATACTCAAGGTCATTGGCATTGATCCTGCGCCTATCTTAGCAGGTGCAGGGATTGTGGGTATAGCAGTTGGTCTTGGAGCACAAAATCTCATTAATGATGTCGTTTGTGGATTTTTGATTCTGTTTGAAAACTATTACTTGGTGGGTGACTATATCGAAGCTGGGAAAATGGAAGAAAGACCTGTCGAGGGGATTGTGGAGGCGATTGAATTAAGAACAACTCAGATTCGACATCCTGATGGTCAATTACAGATTATTCGTAATGGGGATATTGGATCAATTATCAACTATTCTAAGCAGTATATATATGCAAGAGTGGAAGTTAGCGTTTCCTATGACTCCAATTTAGATCACGTCTACAGAGTCGTTGAGAACATAGGACAAAAGCTAAAGGCAGATGATCACGATGTTCTCGAACCTACGCGAGTCGCTGGAATAGAACATTTTGGGCAGGATAACCTGTTGCTTCTGACACTGACAAAAGTAAAACCAGGAAAACACCTTAATATCCAGCGTGTTCTCCGCAAGATATTAAAAGAAACTTTTAGGCAGGAAGAGATTGAAATTTTTGGTTTTTCCAAGGATTGATAAGTGTAGTTCCCCATGAACTCACCATCTGTATTGCAGTTTGGTCACTATTTTTATCGCCGCTAGCCCCTTTGAGGGGCGCTACGCAAACGCGACGAGGGTGTAAGGGTGTAAGGGTGTAAGGGTTAAGGCGCGAAGGTTTCCAGTGCTTTCCATAACTTTAAACTTCTTAGGAAGTTGAATTAATGGAAACTTAAACTCATCCAACCGCCCTAAACTCGAAATGGTCTTCTAAACTTCTTCGGAAGTTGAATTCATAAAAACATAAAATTAGCTTCTCATGTTTCATCCTCAGCTAAAGTAATCAGTGCATCATCAAAAGTCAAATTTAGTGGCTTATCTAAACTTGGTACTAAGTCAATCCCAAAATTTTGATTTTTATTTTGAGCTAGTGCGCTAATTTTTACACCAAGACACAATTCGTCACGTTCTTGTGCAGCTTTTACACAGTCAGCGAAAGTCAACCTACCAAGTTCTTTGCTTGAGAAGTAAAGCGATATCGGCTTGATATACAGTTCACTCCCGTCTACTGAAAACAAATCCTCATAGATTGACATCACACTAGGCTCTTGAGATACCTGAGCGAGAATTTTAGAAACAAATTGGTTAGTAAGGATAAAGTCTTTAACACCTGCTTTAATGACTAGATCGGTGTCTTGTGAGTCAATTATTTCTGCAATTAATTCGGTGGTAACTTGGTTTTTTGTTTCGGCGGTATATTCTCGAAAAATTTGCCGCAGTTCTAACAAAATGGTGAGGGTTTTAGCATCAATTTCTTCTGAGTTTTCTCCTCTACCTGCCAAAATTGAGATGCTGTTATATTCATACGGTTTGAGGCGAAGAAGCTGCTCAACTGAGTCTAGATTAACTTGCAGAGCATCCATCTTAATGTCTGAGTAACTTTCGGCAATAATATCAAATTCAGCTTTCACTTGTGATGTTAAATCTTGTACCACCAGATTAACCTCGGAACCTGAAATTAGATATTTAGCATATTCACTTAGGGTAATAGGAGTTTTGCCATTCCAACCAATAATAAGATGTTTTTCAGGTTTTCGCTCTAGGGTTTTGCAACAGTCACCATAGTTAAAATTATTAGGTTGCACAACAGGTTGTGAATGAAACTGGATACTTGAGTCATCTTCTGCCAGAATGATAACTTCATCACTTTCAAGTAACTGGTAATCTTTGCTTGGTTTTATTGTTAAGGTGGCATTTGCATGACGCAGACCTATGGCTATACCATTTGAAAAATGAAATGGTAATTCACCGAAATTCAGGCTATGCCAGCCTTTTTCTGGACGATAAAAATAGAATTCGTTACCTTCAAAACCCACTAAGTTTAAGTAAACTGCCGCTAGTCCTACACTCCGCGAAGTCTGAACTAAAATCCGAGCCAAAATATCAGCTTCATTCAGAGTGGTAACTGCTCCTGGAGCAATATTTTCCGCGAGTCGCCGATATTGGTGCGAGTGTAATTCTACGACAATAGATGGCAAGGAGTCCTCTTCGTTACCTGCTAACACTGCCAAGACTGCTTTGACAACCCGCGCATCTGCTAAAGTCTTCACTTCATCAGGATCTGAAGTTTTGGCATCATTCAAAATGATTACCGATTTAGCAACTTTTATTCCAACTTTATTTAATTCATTTAAATTAGTGATTGATCCATTACGAGTCACCACTCGTGTGGTTTTAAGCTCGCCAAGATTATTTCTCAGGAAATTATCCATCTCCTCTTTCTCTTGTTTAGAGAGGATAACAACTACTGCATCTGGTTCTGATTCATTACCAACTACTAACTCTTGAATAATATCTATAACTCTGTCGGTAAAGCCTAGAATAAGTGTATGATTTTCTTCTATAACTGGACTTTGACCCTGACGCAATATCTGAAGTCTTGATTCAAATTCTTGGGTAATGAAAGCTACTAGGCTGGAGAACAAAACTAAACCAAGAAAAATTGTGATCACACCAATAATCTTAGTCGCTAAATTGGCATTGTCTCCTGTGTCTCTAAGCCCAATAAGCTGTACAAATACCTCCCAGTACAACTCTGAACTACTTTCTGCATCTCTGTTGGGAAACAACAATTCGGATAAATAACGAACAATTGTCATGACAACAAAAGTTCCAAAAAATAGGGACAACAATGCCAAAAATACTGACACCCCTCCCTTAGACATAAAATTGTCGAAGTTGTACTGTACGCGCTTCTGCCAAGAGACTTGATTCTTGAAATTTCTGTTGATATTGCTAGTCAATTTTACTCCTAACCTTTATCAGTAATTGTTAGTAATTGGTAATCGGTAATTGGATGAGGCTTAAGCCATTATTTATTACCAGATTAGCAGTTATCATTTACTGATTACGTGCAATTAATACGTATTAATTATACTTCAACTAAGTTGAATGACTTTCTATCACTAAAGCTTTTTATTTCTACAGTATGATCTTTGGGATGCGATCTGCCTTTGGCAGCAAGCTAGCGCTGATAGGCGTAGCCGTGCCGCAGGCATAGGGCGCGCTACGCAAACGCTTATCCCCGTTCGCCTAGCGTTCCGCAGGAAAGGCGGCTCTTAAAGGAAGATCGCGGAGCGCGTCCTATAACTGGTAACTAATAGATAGCTTCTCTACGAGACGCTGCTTTGTATGCCTACAGCAGGCCTTACGAAAGAGCGCATTATTGCGTGCGCTTGCGCTTACGCGTGCAGCATAGCGGCAGATCGCTCTTACGTTAATATCCCATTCATATATAGACAAATATATTTCATGAAGGACTAATTTTTGAAAGTGGAAATTTTAGGTAAAATGTTCTCAACGGCATATGCTGACTCTACTTGATGCTGAATGTGCTTCCCTAAAACCATTAACGATAAATTATTCAGGTAATGTGCGTTATGAACCTGAAAAGTCTAACTTATTCGGTATTTGCTAAACCTCTTATTTTTATAATACTGGGGTTTTTATCTGTTATTGATACATTACCATTAGTACTAGCCGATACTACAGAACCGCCAAAAAATCATACTGATTCTGTTATTACTGACCATAGCCTCTCAGCGTTACCCCAGACTCCTAGAAGATTACAGACCAATTTTATACTAGCACAAATAGGCGATCGGGACGATCAAGAGCGATCGCGCCTCATTCAAGAAGCAAATGTTTTGTATGGTCAGGGGAACTTTGCAGCTGCAGAGGAAAATTTACGCAAGTTGATTAAGAAATTTCCTAAAGATGCTTTTGCACACTATCAACTAGGGAATATCCTTTATCAACAAGAGAAAGCTGAAGAAGCAATTGGTGAATACAAACAAGCAATTCGTTTTAATTCAAGCTATGCTCTTGCTCATAATGCGATGGGCATTGCTCTTGCTAGCCAAACTCGCTGGGAAGAAGCTATTGCAGAGTTTCAAAAAGCACTAAAAATTAACCCAGAATATGCTGACGCACTAGCAAGTTTAGGACAAGTGCTGTGGCAAAAAGGTAACCGAAATGAGGCGTTAACATCTGTGAACAAAGCTTTGAATATTTTTAAGGCACAAAATAGACCTGATAAAGTTTACCAAGTTCAACAGCTTTTACAAAAGATGAAAACAACCGAAGATCCTTCTGTGTCGTAAAAAAACTCTTTGGCGCAGATGCCAAAGAGCTTGAGAATAAGACTTGCTAGAGTTTTATAGGCGCAGCAAATTCAAATTATGCTTTGTCTACATCAAACAACTGGACTCTAGACTAGTCTTTTTTGCAGAACAACCAGCGAGTGCAAGCTTATATCATGTCCGGATAAACACTTATAACAAACGAGGTACCTCACCCCGCCCTATGCCTAACGGCACGCTACGCTATCGGGCACCCCTCTCCTTATGAAGGAGAGGGGATGGAGGTACTGAGCTTCGCCGAACGTCTGAACGGGAACAGGGAATAAGAATGTACAAATGTACTTTGTTTTTAAGCGCAGAGCGCAGGCACTTTCACACAAATGAAATAGGACTGCTATAACTGATAACTGATAACTGATAAAGGAAACTGAATATGAAGGTGTTGAAACCAGCAAAAGTAAAGATAACCAGTGGAATTTGTGCATCTCTATTCTTGACTTTTGCCCTCGGTACACCTTTAGCCAGTGCAGCCAATACCGCTGGTGACTATCGACAATTAGGGCTTTTGTATCGTCAACAAGGACGGCTACCTGAAGCTATTACCGCAATGCAAAAATCTGTGGAACTCGAACCCAAAAATCTTATGGGACGAGTTAATTTGGGTTGGACATTGCATTTAGCAGGAAACGAACAACAAGCAGCACAATCTTTATGGCAAGCAATATATCAAAAGCCTACCTTTGTTCCTGCGTACAATGCTTTGGGAATTGTCTATCTGGTTGATAGCAACTTAACAGCAGCAGTTCTAGTTCATACTTTGGCAGCAATTCTCAAGCCAGATAATGAAATTGCCTATTTTAACTTAAGTTTAGCGTTGGATAGATTACAAATTTATAACTTAGCTATTCTAACTGCCAACCGTGCTGCTATTCTTGAACCAAATAATCCTCACCCTTTAGTTGCGAGTGCGATCGCCTATTGGGATAATGGTGCTCAAAATACCGCCAAAAAAGTTTATACCAAAGCCATTTACCTAGATTCCCGGTATAGCGATAGAACTTTTTTGGTTAATCTCAAGCAAGCCGCTTTTAGTCAAGACCAAATAAAAAAAACAGAGTTAATACTGAATTTTAAGGTGAATTAACATACACTATAACAGCTAAAACAGTTATAAGCTTTTTTATGCCATTTGCCATGACACAAACTGCCCTCGACAGGTTTTGGGAGCTTGCAGGTGGGGCGATCGCCCTCAACCCGGAAGCCTTTGATCTGATTCAAACCCTACCCCAAGCTTCACTAGCAGCGTTATACATTATACTCGTTGCTGGGTTTTCTCAAGCTGTAGGTCAGGGGACGGTACTATTCATTAACCGAGTCAGACCACTTCGCTTTCTTCTGAGTCTATTCATTTCATCTGTGTTATTTGTATTCACCGTGTTATTTTGGGGTTTAAGTACATGGCTGGTGAGCTTTATACTATTTCATGCTAATATCCCCTATAACATCGTGTGGTCTACATTAGGATTCGCTTACGCACCGCTGATATTGAGTTTTTTAGTGGCATTGCCTTATTTGGGTGTGGCAATTCAAGTCTTGCTTTCTATTTGGACACTGTTAATATTTGTCATGGGCTTGCGTGTCGCCATTGGTATTGGTACTTGGCAAGCGCTGTGGTGCGGTGTGTTGGGATGGGTTGTCTTTCAGATTGTGCAGCGCACTATTGGACGACCAGTTGCAATACTTGGCAAGTGGCTGTCTAACACAGTGGCGGGAACACACTTGGTGACAGATATGCAAGGAGTAGAACAACTTCTGCAAGCGGGACCGCAGATATTACGTAGAATCAACCAAAATAAAGCAGGTGATAAAGGAGACAATACAAGAGTATGAATGTGAAGCGAGTCAGCATATTTTTAGGAATTGTTTTCATTGCCGTACTTTGTACTGTACTCTTTCCGGAACTGAGTCATCTGTGGTTAGGTTGGTACAACGCTTTGGGAGGTGCGTTAAAACTAACAGTTGATTTGTTACAAATTAGTTTTATAGCCATCCTCTTTGCTGGACTCCTAGCACCCCTCGAAGCGTTGGGTTGGTGGGCTGGTTGGTATGGTGATAAAGTTGATACTAAACTCAACCTAGGAATATTAGAACAACAAATCCCACCGCAAACAAATGTTGTTCGTTATGTTATTTACCTTGATGGGATTGGTCAAGCCTCATTCAAGTACTTCCCAGATGGCGATCAGTTTTTGCATGAGTTAGCGATCGCTTTACCAGATAATATGGTGCTCATTAAAGGAATCATCCCTTATTCAGTCTTCAATCGACCACTGACCGAAGGTGGAATACTCTCGCCCTTTTGGCGCTTCGCTGAACGACGCAGTCAATCCAAGAATGGTGGTATCTTCAATGCTTTGCTCGCCTTAGCGATTAATATTCGCAATTTGCTTGTTGTTGCGGTTTCTGCTGACCAGCGCTTCGGACCAATTTATAATCAAGGTACAGCGCAGGTTATGTACAATAGCCTGATTAACCACGGTTACAAACCCGGTAGCGCAGTCCCAATTACACTGATTGGTTTCAGCGGTGGTGGACAGATAGCAATGGGAGCACTTTCTTATCTCAAGCAAGCACTAGACAAGGCACCCATTGAGGTCATTTCTTTAGCTGGCGTCATCAGTGGAAATACTAATGCACTATTAGCAGAACATCTTTACCATCTCGTGGGTGACAAAGACCCAGTTGAGCGCTTAGGTCCGATTTTGTTTCCAAAACGGTGGAAAGTCTTCTTCTTATCCTACTGGAACCGTGCCAAACGGCTAGGTAAAATCAGTTTTGTTTCACTCGGTCCAGTCGGTCATATGGGCGCGGGTGGTCCTTTAGATGCCAATAAATTCTTAAGTGATGGTCGCAGCTATCTGCGTCAAACAGTTGACATCATATCAGGAATTTTGCGAGACGAGTATCCCTACAATGAAGAACTCGTGATCACAAAGCTTAGCAATTACGAACGGTATCGAGAAGCTGCGTTTAATCGACCAGAATACTATCCTTTAAATCAGTCGGTCAACACAGAATTTTATGAACCAATCGCGCCTTGGATGGGAAGACTAATTTTACCGCCTCAAGATCAACGTGCTAATGGTGTTCTGTTTGAAGTGCATCACGCAGATGCGAAACACAAACATCTGGTAGGACAAGTCGTGTATTTGCAATGGATTGACGATCCTGAATCAAAAGTATCGGTTCAGTCAACCAAAAAGGATGTTCACTTCAACGCGGAAGCACTATACAACTACACACGGGGGAAAATTGTTCCGATTCGGATAAATCATTGGCGTCAGGTGACACCATTGGAGTCGCTGGCTGGTTCAAGACCGAATGATGATATAGTCGTGAAGCTGCGCGAGCCGATTGTGATAGAACAGAATGGGAAAATCACCCTTTCCATTATCAGTGAACCGGTGCAAATTTCTGGACGCTTTTACGGATTAGTTAAGTTTTTGCAGCCCATCCAGCCAGGAAGTGAACAGTTCCGAGTTATACATTTCAATCGTGCTTCGCGTAAGTTTAACTCTGTTGAGGAAGTCGTGCTTTTGCCTGAGGTGATTCCTTCTGAGCAAAACATTTCTTCATCAACCAAGGATGGTCTGGAAAAGTCTCCCCTGAACGAAACAGGGTGGTATATTTACGGTGCAAAAAACGCTGCCGGAATGTTTGTTGTGCAGGCGATCGCCCCCCGTGCTTTGTTGCGAGTCCAACCCCGAGAGGTGGTTGTTGGCAGAAAACCAGCGATGGAATTTCTCAAGAAACGCTCGTGGAATAATATCATCACAAAGAAAGGACAAATACAATCTGTCATTTTGAATCGCAAGAGTAAAGATATTCCGCAAGCAGTGTCCAAATGGCATGAAGGTGAGTGTGCTTTGCTTTTACACGTTTATGGCGGTATTGGCGGCAAAAAACGAGAAATCGCAGCGAAAGGCCCTGTTTACTTTGGTCATTCTGCGTATGGGGTGGCAGAAGTGGTGCGCGAACCCCTGACAGGAGAGTTACGCTTTGAGATTGAGTATCACCAAGTTTATTGTCACAACGTTGATGGGCTGATTGCAGGAACGCTTTCTTGGACTCGTTATATGGGCGATCGCCAGTTTGGTTGGTTAGGAATTCGCCCCGTTTGCGATACGCTGATAAAATTAGATGCTCTGACAAATGACTACGATGCCGATGAAGTCAAGCGTACACTCTTGGGAGTTTTGGTGCGTGAGTTGGAAATCATGACAGCGCGTTACCGGATTGGAGATGGGATGGGTGCAACTTATGTTGGTGCTGCAAACAACTGTGCTCAAGATTCTAACCAGGCATTATATGCAGCGATTAAAGTTATTCAGGCTGCCATTCAATTCGATGCTAAAGATATTGCGTATGCGATCAAAAATAATCCAGAGTTTAAAAACTGGTTACTTCGTCATCCCGAATATGCGACTAGTTTTAAGCAGTTGGTGAAGTTAGACAAAACTATCAGACATGATCTGTTACCCTTTGGGATAGCACGAGCTGACTGGGAGGACTCTTCTACTACAACTATAGGCAGTTCTCTTGCGGACAGTCCTCTACAACAAATCTTGAAAGCTTTGGTGAGTTGGCGAAGCATTTTACCACGAAAAGCGAATGATAGCGTGACTGAGATATTTCATAAACAGGGAGCGTGTTTATGGATACTGAGCACTAGCCAGGTAGGTAACTCAGATCCGGAGATTGCGGCGATCGCTCCTGTTACCTTCTAAAATTTTACTACTTCTTTGGCTTCACCAGCATCGATCATAACTCATATCATCTGGCTTTTGGTTTCACCTATTTAGTTATAGGAAACTAAACCCGATTTGAGGTAATTTTTTAGAACAACTAATAAATTATGATCTGCTGTGAATATCTCGATTCTCGTAAAAACCTTTGTTGCTGTCTTTGTTCTTGCAGATGCAGTTGGTAACATACCAATACTTTTGGTTCTTACTAAAGGCATGGAACCAGACAGCAGAAGCAGAGTTATAGATAAAGCCATAGTCGTAGCTATAGGAGTGCTTTTACTCTTTGCCTTTGGTGGTCAATTTATATTACGTTACTTGGACGTCAGCTTGGGGTCTTTGCGAGTTGCTGGGGGGCTACTGCTGTTGTTGATTGCTTTACAAATGCTTCAAGGAGACTTAGATACACCCGTTATTGATCAAGAACGTGATGTTGCAATTACTCCTCTTGCCTTGCCACTGCTAGCTGGACCAGGTACTCTGACAACAGTCATGCTCTTGATGTCGGAATCTCCCAGTCCACATCTTAGCGTTATCGTGGGTATTGTCGCGGCAATGTTCGTCACTTGGTTGATTTTGCGTTTGGGGAGTGGTATCGACAAGTGGATTGGCGTGGAAGGAGAAGTCATTATCACCCAGCTTTTGGGTTTTTTACTAGCAGCACTGGCGGTGGAAATTGGCAGTACTGGAATTAAGGAGTTGTTTTTCACTTAATGAACTGCCCTAGAATACAGCTGGTGCTATCCTACAAGCAGAAAATGCTGATTTCGGTAATTGGGGAGAAAGACAATGAAGCGCGATGAGGTTTTGGCAATTGTCGCAGCTCATCGCCAGCAGTTGCAAGCAATGGGGGTGAAGTCTTTAGAATTGTTTGGTTCGGTAGCACGGGATGAAGCTGGTCCAGATAGTGATGTAGACTTTTTGGTGGAGTTTGACCGTCCAGTGGGATTGTTTGATTTCAGTAAGGTACGGCTCTACTTAGAGGATGTTTTGGGGTGTTCGGTAGATATGGGAACACAAGATGCTTTGAGGGAACATTTAAGAGAACCCGTTCTTAAGGATGTGATTCGTGCTCTTTAGAGACTGGTGGTTTCGTATTTAAGATGCAGAGCTTCTACGCACTTTTGGTGATTAGGTTCAAACAAGACCATTTTCCAACTGAAATTTGAGAATATTCTACAATAGGCGTTCTGCCAAAGGCAGAAGCGTTGCAAGAGCGTCTTGTAGAAAAGCTATCGCCTCATGTTAGTGTTTATATCATCGCCTAAAAGCTTTATTCTGTCAGACTATCAAGTTTAGCCAGTATTTTTAAGCCTTCTTCTGGATTGCCCGTCGCAGCCATTGCTTTAAATCTTGTATTGGCATCAAATTCGGCTATTGCTATGGTGGAAAGTTCTTCAATCAGCTTATTAACACTTATGCCTTTGGTTTGAGCAAGTTCTTTCAACCTATGATGCTTATCGTCTGGTAAACGAATAGTTAAAGTTGCCATTTTTGTTTAACTCCTAATAATTTCTTCGGGTTTTAATATTGATAAGCTAGGAAATAACAATTCAGCGTTTTGGAAATCTTTTACATTGTGAGTAGCAATAATTTGAGCATTACCCGCAACTGCTAATTCAATTAAGTGATTGTCAGCTTCGTCTTTTAAATTAGGTCGCCATAAATAGTAAATAGAAATCCATTTACTGACACTCATAAATGATGCAAGTAAAGTAGAAATTTCTTCACTAGTTAAAGAGCATTTGGCGGCAATTTCTGTTCGCTGAATGACTGACTCATACTCAGAAAATAAAGCATTTCCCATCAAAGGCTGATATTCACCTTTCAAGCAGCGTCGAATGAGTTCTCTGCTAGAGCCTTTAGAGCTAATCAGCGCACTAATAAAAACGCTGGTATCAACTACAATTTTAATTGCCATGTTATTATGATAGCATATACGCTATCACAAAACTTCGAGTCAAAAGACTTAAAAGCGATACGCCCTTGGCGTCTGCGCTCTGCGCAATCGCACGCTTCGCAACTTTGTCAAATAATTGTTGCGGTCGCTTCGTGCTGGTATTTCTAAAGTATAATTTTCTTCGCTACATAATTGCTGAAGTTCTTTAAAGACTGGAGCTAGAGATGTTTTCGCAGTTTTTTGCCGCCAGTTTAAAAATTCTTTAAAAAGCTCAGGATCTACAATTGCAGCCACTAATTCCTCTTGAGTATAAATTAGCTGAGGTTCAAGACTTGTAGCATTAATTATTAAAGGAAGCTGTTTTTTGGCTTCTTCAAGTGTCCATTTCATTGTAAAAACCTCCAAGTTTTGGAAGTATTGAATATAAAGGCTGTTCTCAAGTTAGCTTATTTTCCCAAGCGATACGCTAAGGGCGTCTGCGACTATGCGCGATTGCCCAAGGGGCAGTGGCAAAGCCAATCGCACTCTGAACAACTGTGTCTGATCAGCGATGTAAGCGCGACAAGAAGTAGAGCTTTTACGCACTTTTGATGATGGGATTGATGTGGGCGTTCTGCCACTATGCAGCAGCGAAGCGTTAGGTGAGGGGAAAGAAAACAAACCGCCTTAGCGCAGCGTGTCCGCAGGACATAGACGAGGACACTTCCGTGCGCACAGAAGTCTGAGGGTAATCTTAGACTACCGAAGGGAGTAGTTGAATTCCGAGTGCGTACAATCTTCCCTTTTTAGGACAATCGTGCCTGAAAGAACGGTAGACTAATAATGACGGAACGTTGGGATAAATCAACTTGGAAACACAAAGAACTGCCTCGTTTGTAGACAGCAACCATTTGCTGCTTGCACGCGATCAAGATCTGTTTGAGGTTGTTGGACAAAGAAACTTAAATAGAACAGCGATCGCAACACGTGAAATTAAGGAGGGCGAGGTCATCTATGACATCTTGCCTTACTTATCCAAAACAGATGCAGATTTTTTAAGTGTTCAGATTAGCACTCAAGAACATATTCTTGATCAGCTACTAGAAGCCATGAATCATTCTTGTTCTCCGACAACATTTGTAGATGTTCATCGGATGCAAGTGATTGCTGCAAGGGACATCTCGGTAGGAGAGGAGTTAACCTTCTTTTACCCTTCAACAGAATGGGAAATGGATAGACCATTTCAATGTCAATGTCAGTCTCCTCAATGCATTGGTTTTGTGGCTGGAGCTAAAAACTTATCAATTAGTCAAATGATTCAATTTCAACTTAATCTCCATATCAAAGGCTTGATAAAACATTCGTTGAATCTTGACTGAGAAAAAGACCAACTATTAATAATGGAACTTCCAAATATGTCGAGTAACAGATTATTTGGGTTTTTTCCCACTTTTAGTGATGAATGGGCGTGATTGCCAATTTATGCAACGTGGATTCTAAATTTCAGAGAACCTGAAATACCCAATTACTAAAATTGGATAACAGCTTAATTAATTTGTGATTCGACAATTGCGTTATGTGTGATACATATAGCGTCAAGCCACAGGCTTATTGCCACTTATAAGGACAATACACTTAGTGGGGTTATCCCAAAAAATTGCGTACCTCCCGCAGCAGATTTCGGCTGGATAGCTACAACCTAAGAGAATCCAATCAATTTATTTATGCAAACCGAAAACGCCTTGCACGTTAAAGGAATAATACTGCTGATTTTTATTAATTTAGTTGGGGCTACGACTTTCCCATTGACTAAAGATATAGTTAGTGATCTTTCACCAAGTGCATTGATCGCCACACGCTTTGTGTTAGCAGCAGTGTTTTTTGCCGTAAACTTACGGAGTCTCAACGCGCTTTTGCTTCGCGATGGTCTGATTTTAGGACTTTTATTCTTCCTCTACTTAGCTACCGAAACAATTGCACTTCAAACCATACCAGCAAACCGAGCAGTATTTATTGCCAGTCTGAGCGCACTCATTGTACCTCTGCTGGGATGGCTAAGCGGTCAGCGCGTGCTGCTGAGAACTTTCCTCGCTGCTGGACTCGCTGCGATCGGCATTGGAGTGATGTTTTGGGAAGGGGGAGAGTTAGGAATTGGCGATTTGTTGATGTTTAGTGGTGCTGTTGTTTATGCACTCTATACACTGTTCATAGAGCGAGTCACCTCACACCACCCTACTTTATCACTCACTAGTGTCCAACTGTTGTTCATTGGAGGGCTAGGGGCACTCTGGAGTAACTCGCAAGTCCTCAACCAATTTGAGGCAATAAGCCAGCACTGGAGAGCGATTGTTTACCTAGCGCTGGTGGCAACTGCTGCTGTCATCTGGCTTCAAACTTTGGTACAGCGCTGGATTTCAGCTTCCGAAACAGCCTTACTCTACACAATAGAGCCAGTGTTCTCGGCAATCTTCTCGTTTTGGCTACTTGACGAGCATCTTGGAATACGCGGTATAATTGGGGCGATTTTTGTCTTAGCTGCAGTGGTTTTAAGTCAAAGCGCTCAGAAGGGCGAGCCAGATATCGAAGTTAAGATACAGAGCAGCTAACCGATTGTTACCTTGTTGGTTATCTTAAATACTCGATGAACCTGATGTTAAAGAATCTTGCTATTAACTTTTTTGGAACTGTGTTTGGTGTCTCTAATATATCGCCTGATTTTTTACAAAAATATAAACTAAACAAGTATATTGAACTACTGCTCTAGCTGTAGAACAGCAACCTATAAACTACATAAAGCCACTAGAGAGCCGATCCGAAGCAATCTTCAAAATTCTACATTTAAGGAACAAACAATTATGCTGTCTAGCACTACCGCATTGCAAAGTTCAGAGGTAAAACGCTCTTTAATTATGAATCTCCTTTCTGAGAAATACAGTCAGGAGAAGATTCTCGTTGAACTGCAACAGGAGTTTGCTTGCAAGGGCTATGTCAAACTACCTAGCCTACTCAATAGTGAGGCGTTTTCCTTTCTTCAAGCAGAAGTCAAGAGGTTGGAACAATTTGTAACTAAGAGAAACTTTACGATGCCTGGTTACGAGACACCTCGTCTGATGAGTATTCTTGGAGGGAGAAGAATACTACAAGAGTCTCTAACATTATGGAGCCTGTACTCGAATTACGAAGTAGTCAAACTCATCCAAGCGATCATAGGAGGTAAGATTTACCCTTGTCTTCATGGAGATGAGTTTATGATAATGAACTGTCTGCTTTCTAATCAGGCAACTCACGGATGGCATCTAGATGATACAGCATATGTTCTCACATTAATTTTTGAAGCTCCTCCTGTGGAGAATGGCGGCTTGGTAGAGTTCGTACAAGGTTGGCGTGAGTGGTGTTCCAGTATTGGAGCTGCTCCTGAAGAAAAAATTAAGCCTGCTGTTGAAAAGGCTAGAGCAGAAAATCTTATTCAGGTGAAACACCATCTCCCAGGAGATGCATACTTACTTCGCGCCGATCAATGTCTTCATAGAGTGACAGAACTTGTCAGGGAAAACATCTGTCGTGTAGCAGTAAGCCTAGCCTATGAAGCAACACCTGATCCAAAATATGGATTCACAGCAACCAGACTCTACAGTGAAATTTGATAGTAGTGCTATATTTAAGCACAGCAATGCTGTGCCCCTACGACAGATGTGGTTCAAATAAATGAAAACTGCTGTAAAATCAAAAATCCCTATCCAGCAATTCCCAGCACTTTCCTTAGCACCACTTGGTCTTCTGACTTGGCTTTGAGGCGACCATTTTCCAAATCTCGAATCCAACTTTGGCTTTTACCTGCCATTTTCGCCAATTCTCTTTGGGAAAGCTTGAGATTTTTCCTTGCTTGCAAAATCTGTTCGCCTAGCAGATACCCTGCTGTGGTTTTTGATTTTGTTCGATTTTTTGTTGTGCGCTGCTTTTTTTGAGATGTAGTGGTTTGTTGCTCCCAGTCTGGAGGGAGTGTAAATGACAGAATCCGGGCATTCATTAACATATTCCACTTGCCACGGGGAGCTGTATCCGTTAGGCTTGTCTTTGCGCTGCCGTCCTTAATCCAAAACTCTAAGGCATCATCTGGATCTTCAGGAATATCGACCAATTTCGCCCATAACGGTTGAATCGCTGCTGGGTATGTCACTGGGTCGAAAGCTGGTTTCATGCCATAGTGATTGAGAACTTCCAAATCGTTTTCAAAGGTTCGTAGCAGTCGCTTGCGTTCTTCTCGTTTTCTGCAAGCAAGCGTGACTTTCTCTTCACCGTAAGCAACACGCAGCAAGGTGGGAACTGTAATCCGCTGTTCTTTACCCATTTTAGTTTTGAACAGCAACCACAGCATCAGTCGCGCTGCTCCTTCGTGTTGCTGCCAAATACTCATGACAGTCGTTAACAGGGATTTGGGCAAGCTACCATATTGATAAAATGTGGTTTGTTCTTTGCATCCTTGTTTATTTAGGAAATACTGCGCCCATGTACCTGCTTTGACTTTAAAAGTGAGTCCAACCAAATATTTGCACCCCAAGTCATCTTCTTGAAAATGATGGTGAGTTTCTACTAAGTGCCACAAACGGCTTCCTTCCACTGAAAATCCCCTAATTCGACCTTGTTGGGGCCAATTAAGCGAGGTGATCAGCGAGCAAGTTTGCTGCACCAAGTTTTTCATTAAAGTCAATTTAGTAGCTTTGCTCAAATCTTTGCGTTTCTCTAGCCCTAAATATTTCTCAATTTGGCGATCGTCGATGGTGAAGACTTGCTCCCAAGGCTGATCTAAAGCTGTTGCATGAGCTGCAAAAATCAAATGCATACAAGTTGCTCTGATATCCAGCGTCTCGACAACTCCTAATTCTGTTGCGAGTTCCTTTGCATTGCTTGGTTCGGTGATGTGAAATGCGATCGCCCCTCGCCCGTGGTTCACTTGTCGGCTATAACACGCCTTTCCGTATTCATCAATTTCCCAAGGTAGTGAAGAACGCTGTGCGAGTACATTGCAAGCCTCCCAGATAGCAATTGCCGATGCAAATGGGTTGCTCTTACCGTTGGCAAATAAATCTGGGCTAGTAGCATCTCTGATATCAACTTTACATCTGCCTCTTTTCGCTTGCATGGGGATGGGCAAATCAATGGGACAACTAGCTACACATTGGGGTTTGGAATAATAGCCTTCGCAGTTGTTACATAGACTTGGGTCGATCCAGTATTCATTGTTCTCTAATTTTATTGCACCAGTAGGACATTGGGGACGGCAGTTGTCACATCCAACGCAACTGTTGTTAGGAATTGTATAAGACATAAGGCTTTTTCCTACTTTAATCGTTGAGATGTCTGGCTCAAGTCTCCCTGGATGTGTCCTCTTCATTGACTACTCACTACTGACTCACTACCACATTATTTTTCCGACAATAAGAAATTTTGCTTGCCGTACTACTTAACCACATCCTTATTTCGCGTATCCCATTGGAAGCTATTTAAGGCTTGTAACCAGAGCCTAATTTTTAATATTTCTTACTATTTAATATTTCATAAATATTTATTTCGGTTTGTTACTAATGAGCGAAACATGAGCTTATGGAGCTTATATATCAGAAGTCATTAAATATTTATTGGAAATGAGATTTTTTTTAAATTGTTATTGAATAACAAGTCTTCATTTGTTGTTTATTTCAAAGCGGATTCAAATTTGTAAGAACTTCTCACAACATTACAGTCAAACAGATGTGTAACGATAGCAGAACGGAACTTCATGGCAACGCTAACAGGATTAACATTTGGTGGTAAAACTTGGACACCCAAATTCGTTCAGGAAATTGACAAAGAAAAATGTATCTGCTGTGGTAGATGTTTTAAAATCTCCAGTCACAATGTACTGTTGTTGAAGGCAATGAACGAAGAAGGAGAATTTGTCGATAATGAGGATGATGAAATTTAAAATTAAGTCATGACAGTTGCTAATCCAGATAACTGCTTCGGTTGTGAAGCTTGTGCCAGAATTTGTTCCAAGAACTGCTATAATCACTGCGCATTAAATAACTAGAGTTTTTAGGTTGTTCAGAGGTAGATTCAAAAGTTGCTGTTTAACGCTCCGGGTATCTCCTCCACAAGACGCGCCTTTGAACGCCACTTTGCCAAACTCCTAAACACAGACATTGGGCATACGACACAAAGTGTCAAGGCGGCAAGTGGCTCACAAAAGTTTTATATTTAGGTAGCTAGAGAACAACTTCTCACTTTAGTCGCAAGGTAACGAGAGGGGAATATTTAAAGTTACAGGAACGTAAGAGTAAAAAGTTCAGAGCAAACAAATCCGTAAATCTTAAAGTGTAAGCTGTTAACAAATAAAAGCTTGCTGCTTAGATAGGCTAAAGAATCACCAAGACTCTGATCGACCTCCTCTACAACTCAATTATCTGAAAGTGCAAAGCTCTTGTACTATAAGTTGAGAGATAGTTTTCGTTTTTTGGGGAAAGAAAAGAATTAAAAAAAATTAAAGTTTTCCCGACTTTTCCCTAAAAAACATAGAAAATAAATTTGGTGAATCAGCTAAATGTGCCATGAGGATCATTAGTCATTAATTACTAGTCATTAAAACTAAACAAATGATAAATGACAAGAAACACATGACTAAAGATGCTACTAGCAATTAGCTATGTAAGCAAGAGACACAACTACTCTGTTTTCTCGCTCTTACCATATATCAAGAGCACAGGATGCGGTGTACTGAGGTAAAACCCAGAAAATTACACCTTCAATGACGTTTTACCGACCAGGTATTTATGCAACAAATTCCTGTTTCACTATGGACCCTACTTGCTGGGATAGTAGTTACAGTTCTCAGCATTTGGGTTGGACAAAACCACAGCCTACTACCGATACAAGCATCGCAACAAGCGCCTTTGGTAGACGGTTTTTTTAACGTTATGCTTTCTATTGCCACCGCTCTGTTTTTGGTGGTAGAAGGAACCATTGTGATTTTTTTGGTTAAGTATCGTCACCGTCCGGGAGATGATACAGATGGCGTGCATGTTGAAGGCAACTTACCACTAGAAGTTTTTTGGACGGCTGTCCCATCTATTATCGTCCTCTGCTTAGGAATCTACAGCGTTGATGTTTTTAACCGCATGGGAGGGTTTGAAGTGGGGAGTCATCCTCATATGCCCCATTCCCCAGCTCATGTTGCCCAAATGCCAGGAAGTGCCATTGCTGCTACTCTAAGTGATGCCTCACTCGATGAGTCAGAAATCCCAACTCCTGCACCAATCCCTAAAATTGGTATTGGCGCAACTCCCACAGAGTTAGGTAAACCAGCCGATTTGGTTGTCAACGTCACCGGAATGCAGTTTGCTTGGCTGTTCGACTACCCCGAAAGTGGAGTGAATACTGGAGAATTACACGTTCCAGTTGGTGCTGACGTGCTACTCAACATTTCTGCAACGGATGTGATTCACTCGTTTTGGGTGCCACAATTCCGGCTCAAGCAAGATGCCATTCCTGGTATTCCAACACAACTGCGATTTGTGGCCACCAAACCAGGTACATATCCAGTAGTTTGTACTGAACTTTGCGGCGGCTACCACGGCTCAATGAGAGCACAAGTTGTTGTTGACACGCCCCAAGAGTTTGAAAGCTGGCTCTCTGAAAACCGCATTGCCCAACAGCAAGACATGCAAAAAGCGGTTGCTAGCAATCCGGCAGACTTATCCACATCAGAGTTTCTTGCTCCCCACGCGCAAGAAATGGGAGTCACATCTGCAACTCTGGCTCAAATTCAAAAATAGCTGTAAGGAGTCAGAAGTCACAAATCAGGAGGAGGCAGCGCGTTGGACGGGTTTCCCGGCTTGTAGACGCCCGGAGGGCGGCTTCCCGATAGCCCTAAGGCGTGGCGTCAGCCATAGGGTAGCGCCTGCCGTTCAGGAGTCAATAATTATTATTCTCCCTATCTCCCCACCTCTTCATCGCCTCATCAGCTTAAACGAGCAAACTAAATGTTTAGCAGCTTATGACCCAAGTAGAACTTCCACGTAACACTCCACCCGAAGACAATCCATCTGGTAATCAGACGGTTGTCCAAAAACATCCCAAGGCGTGGAAATGGTACGATTACTTCACATTCAATACTGACCACAAGGTTATTGGTCTCCAATACCTGGTTACGGCATTTGTGTTTTATCTGATTGGTGGACTCATGGCTGTTGTCATGCGTGCTGAACTGGCGACACCAGATGCAGATTTAATTGACCCTAACCTGTATAACGCCTTCATGACCAATCACGGGACGATCATGATTTTCTTATGGATCGTACCCAGTGCAATTGGTGGATTTGGTAACTATCTAGTGCCATTGATGATTGGTGCTAGGGATATGGCTTTTCCCAAGCTGAATGCGATCGCCTTTTGGTTAAACCCACCCGCTGGCTTACTGCTAGCAGCTAGCTTCATCTTCGGTGGCTCGCAATCTGGTTGGACAGCTTACCCACCCCTAAGCTTAGTCACAGCTAACACCGCTCAAAGCCTGTGGATACTTGCCATTGTCTTGGTAGGAACATCCTCAATTTTGGGTTCGCTGAACTTTGTCATCACCATCTGGAAGATGAAAGTTCCCAGTATGAAATGGGATCAATTGCCCTTGTTCTGCTGGGCAATTATGGCAACCTCCGTGCTCGCACTTCTCTCCACACCTGTGTTAGCAGCGGGGTTAGTGTTGCTGTTGTTTGACATCAATTTTGGGACATCGTTCTTTAAACCAGATGCAGGCGGTAACGTTGTTATTTACCAACACTTGTTCTGGTTCTATTCCCATCCGGCAGTTTATCTGATGATTCTGCCTATCTTCGGCATCATGTCCGAGGTGATTCCGGTTCACGCGCGTAAGTCAATCTTTGGGTATAAGGCGATCGCCTATTCCAGTTTGGCAATCTGCGTCGTGGGTTTGTTCGTCTGGGTACACCACATGTTTACCAGCGGTACACCCGGTTGGATGCGGATGTTCTTCACTATCTCCACCCTAATTGTTGCCGTTCCCACTGGCGTGAAGATTTTCGGCTGGGTAGCAACCCTTTGGGGCGGTAAAATTCGCTTCACATCAGCCATGCTCTTCGCCCTTGGCTTGTTGTCGATGTTTGTCATGGGTGGCTTAAGCGGCGTGACAATGGGAACAGCCCCCTTTGATATGCACGTCCACGACACCTATTATGTGGTGGGGCACTTCCACTACGTCTTGTTTGGTGGTTCCGTGTTTGGTATCTACTCCGGAATCTATCACTGGTTCCCGAAAATGACCGGACGAATGGTGAATGAAACCTTAGGTCGTATTCACTTTATCCTCACCTTCATTGGCACAAATCTCACCTTCCTACCCATGCACGAGTTGGGTTTACAAGGAATGCCCCGACGAGTTGCAATGTATGATCCGCAATTTGTCAGCCTGAATCAGATTTGTACCATTGGTGCTTATGTCTTGGCGGTCTCAGTGATTCCGTTTACCATCAACATTCTCTGGAGTTGGGTTGCTGGAGCAAAAGCAGGTGATAATCCTTGGAATGCTCTGACTTTAGAATGGACAACCAGCTCACCACCACTGATTGAAAACTGGGAAGAATTGCCCGTCGTTACTCACGGTCCCTACGACTACGGCTTGAACCATAGTCTTGAGGTACAGCCATCTGCTGCAACTCAGGTCGGTGCTTAGTACACAATTGCCAGGGCTTAAAATCCCTGGCTGATAACAAAAGCTTACCAACTCAGATCTTGCACCACTATCAATAACGCTATTTTTGTAGGGGAGCCAGTGCGTTGGAGAGCCAGCGCTGCAGGAGGGTCTCCCTCCGTAGGCGTCTGGCGTCCGGGTTTCCCGGCTTGAAGCATCTGGCGTTGGGCACTGCCTACCAACATTAAAATGAGGGTTTGCGATTTTGATGGGCAGTGCCCACCCTACGTTTGTTGAGAATGGTGCAAGTTATCAACCAAGGTGGTTTTGGGTCCATTTTAATGGACTTGGGCTATAAGCCCGGAACTTCAGTTCTGGGCGAGTAAGGGGTCTTCGCTTCACCCGTTTTGACACATACTCACAGCGCAGACGATATGACTATAGCAACATCGACGAGTACAGAACATCATCACGAAGAACATCCAGATTTACGAGTCTTGGGACTGTTAGTGTTCCTCGCCTCTGAATCTCTGATGTTTGGTGGATTTTTTGCCAGTTATTTATTCTTTCGAGGCATTACCGAAGTTTGGCCTCCAGAAGGAACCGAAGTAGAGTTATTGTTGCCTGCAATTAACACTATCATTCTGGTTTCCAGCAGTTTTGTGATTCACTTGGGTGATACAGCAATCAAAAAGAATGATGTCCAAGGTATGCAGAAGTGGTACAAAATCACCGCTATCATGGGCGCAATTTTCTTAGTCGGTCAGGTAATTGAGTATCTCAGTTTAGGATACGGCTTGACGACCAATGTCTTTTCCAACTGTTTTTACTTAATGACTGGATTCCACGGTTTGCACGTTCTTGTCGGAGTGTTATTAATTTTGGGTGTGGTATGGCGTTCCCGCCGTCCCGGTCACTATTCTGACACCAAACACACTGGCATTGCAATGGCAGAAATTTATTGGCACTTTGTAGACATCATTTGGATTGTTCTTTTCACCCTGTTGTACATTCTCACCAGGTTTTAAATTGAGAGTCGGGAATAGGAAATTGGTAATACCTATTCCCCATTCCTAAAGGAGAAGTCTTATGCAAGTTGATACCGAAAAATTTTCATGGTTTGAGGTTCCAGAGGACATCAAACAGTTGTTAATATTGGCTGCCGAACATTGGGAAAATACTTCCGAATCAGAAAATTATATTAACCAAGCTTTAGCAAAAACGCAAGAGAGCACTGATGTCTTAGTGGCAGCATATAGATACTTTTTCTATAAAAATAACTATCACATGGCGTGGCGAACAGCAGTTAAAGTTCTAGAAAAAGTTAAAATATCAGAGCATTTACCTGAGGATTGGCAGCAACTTAAGCAAATATTAATCACTCGTCAAGAAGAACAAAATATTAGATTATATCTAACTGCTTATGCAGCTTCTGGACTGGTCTTGGCAAAACTAGGAGATATAGAAAAAGCTAAAGAAATCAGTGCGAAAGTCAAGGAAGTAGATAAAAAAAATGAATTTGGAGGAAGTATTGTACACAATATTTTGACACGTCCAGTCGAAGAAGATGAATAAATTATGTAAGAATTCAGGAGTTAGCAGTAATTAACCCAATCTAAAATCTAAAATCTAAATTTTTGTACCCCAATAGCTACAATCACTTGATTCATGCTGTATTCTGGATTCCCCGATCCAGAATTATTACTAAATAATAAGTTATCAAGTTTTAAGTTGATGCTCAATATATCATTGATTATACGGTCTAAAACATATGAAAGGAAGGGATTGGCTTGTTACTGAAGACGGGCAGTATCAAACCTGTCAATCTGTCAGACCATGGGACTTACTCAGAGAGAATTATCGCTTTTATCGATTCCTGACTGAAGTAGAAGATGCTCTCAGTAATACTGAAGATCAAACCAGTCATCTTCCAGAAATTCGGATGTTAGTCAGGCGGTTAATTGTTAACTCGTACTGGGTACAAAGTCGATATTTAGAGCCTTCTTCTAAAACAGGAGTTTCTGTTGTTCTTCTTTATGATGAGTTAGGTTTTCCTTTTACTGTACAAACGGTAACATTTGCGCCAGGAACGTTATCAACTATTCACAATCATGGAACTTGGGGTATTGTCGCTGTGTTAAAAGGAGAAGAAAAAAATACATTTTGGCAGCGAACCCCTAATTCAGAATTTCAGGATAAAATTGAACGAACAGGAGAATTAACTTTATTTCCAGGGGATATAATTAGCTTGACTCCTGATGCAATTCACAGCGTGGAGGCAGTGGGTTCTCAACCAACTGTAACCTTCAATATTTATGGTGAAACTCGTATGCAAGATCGTTTTGAATTTGATACAGTGAGCCATACGGCGAAGAATTTTTAATCTTTTAATTTCTCTGCGTTTCTCTGCGGTTCCAAATAGCCCCATACCGGATTGTTGCAAGAAATTAACTAATTAGGACGATACTATGGCAACAGTAATTTTCTATGAAAAACCAGGCTGTCAAGGTGGTACAAAGCAAAAAACTTTGCTTACAGCTGCAGGTCATCAAGTCATAGCATACAACTTGCTCACTGAACCTTGGACTGCTGAACGTTTACGCTCATTTTTTGGCGATCGCCCTGTATCTGAATGGTTTAATCGTTCTGCCAAACGGGTAAAATCTGGTGAGATAGTTCCGGAAAATTTGGATGCCCAAACAGCCTTAATGCTGATGTTAAAAGAGCCACTATTAATTCGCCGTCCTTTGATGGAAGTGGGCGATCGCCGTGAAGTCGGCTTTGAGGTAGAAAAAATAGATGCTTGGATTGGCTTAATACCCAAGGATGCAACTCTTAAAGACATTACTGAAAAACTGATGCATCAAGATTTGCAAACTTGTTCTCATAACTCTGAACATAAACATCAGCCAGGTTAGTGCAACCACTAGATCACTTGATTAGACCAATGCACAAAAGTGCTTTTTGCACTCTTGTGGGAAAAGGTTAAAGGGGAAAAGGAAAAAACACAACCTTTCCCTTTTCCCGACAACTACCAGGAAATCTATTTACTGCTGAGATGGCTTGGGCGGATTGCATTTGAGCAATGCGCCCTTTTTGCTCTGAACCAAACTCTCTCTTTAGAAAGATTATACATAATTCCAAAGAGTTATTTGTTAAAAAAAATACTTTATTTAAGATAAGGTTAAATACCATAAAATAAATATCGCTAAACTGATGGAAGATCAAAATCAAAAAGACAAAGACAGCTTTCTTCATCCTCGTGGTCGCTACTATGGTCAATTTAAGCCCAAAAACTTAGTATTTAACGCTAATCTCCAACAATTCGCTCAAAAAATAGGCTATATCACGTCTTTAGAAACATCTGGCAAAATCTCTCCCTCAGATGCTTACAATCAAATTAAAGTACTATGGAAACAGTTAAAACGCAGCAAAAAACAACTTGGTATTGGGAACGAACCACCAAGTGAACCAGAATCACCAGATGTTACGTGAAATCCGATGCATCACATAACCATATCTTAATCAAAAAGATTTGACTTTAAAGTACAACAAGCTTATTGAAACCCTTGTTGGATTTCCTCTGCAACCCGCTTAAGCCGACGCAGTTGAGATTGCATATCTTGTTTTGTCCAATTTTGGGCAAAGGTTTTGAAACCCCAACTGACAAGAGGGTTGGGAATCTCGAACTCAAAGCGGTTAACTAGACAGGTTCCTTTGTCTAGAGGTTGACATTCCCAAACGTCGCGCCCTTTAAAAAAACCCTGGAACTCCCACACAACCAAACCGGGCTGTCTTTCCACTACTGTGCTATCCAATGTCGGCTTTATGACTGGTATTTGAATCACAAACCGACTTTTGCTACCAACATTGGTACTCCACACACCAACAGGTTCGCAACGCAAGACGGGATTGAGCCAGCGATGCATAAGAGTATTTTCGGTAATGCAGCGTTCCACAGTTGTGGCTGTGGCGTTAATTTGAATTGACTGTTCAAAGACTTGAGACATTCCACATCTTTTTTGGTATGGCTGCATTTAGAGTAACGCGAAATTCCGCACTGCCAACGGATTTGTAAAAGTATGGCAACTCAGTTGAGTGTTGCTCTGTATATGGTATAAATACTCTATTGTTTAAGAAAATCAAAAAAAAGTATCAAAGTCAAAAAATTACTCTTGATATTCATTTTTTTGTAGAACTTTGCTGGTAAATTTATAGACAAAACGCTGATAATTTACGGAAGCGTAGGATTATCAGGACAATTTACATCAGAAACATCTAGGTGTTTTCTGCAATAACACTCAACTTTAATTCTGAACAACCATGAACACAACTTGGCAAGACATAACCCAGGTGATGGAAGTTGGTTTATCAATGAGGGTGCGATATTTCTCAGAACAATTATTAGCACAATCGCCAACCTTGCCATCGGAACGACCCGATACAGTCACTTACCTGCAAGGAACTCTACAACAGGTACTTAATTTTATGCCCCGTTTGCTGGGAGCAGTGCTGATTTTGTTAGTTGGCTGGCTGATTGCTGCTATTGTATCTGCTGTAGTACGCTCGCTCCTCAAACGCACCAATATAGACAACCGCATTGCTTCGGGGATAACCGGTGGTAGGGATGTTCCTCAAGTAGAGGGAATTATCTCCAGCATAGTCTTCTGGAGCATCCTACTCATAACAATAGTTGCCGTTTTAGATACGTTACAACTTAGAGTTGCTTCTCAGCCGCTCAACAGTTTTCTCAATCAAATTGGTGACTTTTTACCCAGACTAGTTAGTGCTGCGGTTATCTTAGGAGTCGCCTGGTTAGTGGCTAGTTTAGTCAAGCTGATAACCATACGCGCACTACAAGCGTTGCGGATAGACGAACGATTAAATCCACCACAAGACGATAGGCTAAATCTCAATAGCTTGTCTATCAGTGAGACGATTGGCAATGCTCTGTATTGGTTTATCTTTTTAGTCTTTCTCATCCCGTTGCTTGAGAATTTAGGGTTAACCCAAGCATTAACACCAGTAGAATCTCTTGTCACACAGATTATCTCAATTATACCCAATATTTTGGGTGCAACGTTAATTGCTGCGATTGGCTGGTTTGTGGCTAACATCGTGCGTCGAATTGTCACAAACTTACTGGGGACAACGGGAATTGACAATTTGGGAAATCGGTTTGGATTGAGTGGAGTTTCAGGAACGCAATCCCTATCGATGATTATCGGTACAATTGTTTATGTCTTGATTTTGATTCCTGTCGCAATTGCGGCACTCAATCAACTGCAAATTGCAGCGATTTCCGTACCGGCAATCTCAATGCTGGAACAGATTCTCAATGTACTGCCGAGTATCTTTACAGCAATAGCTATTTTGATTATTGCCTATTTTGTTGGGCGGTTTGTATCAGAGTTGGTAACTAATATACTCACAAGTATAGGATTTAACAACATTTTCTCTGTTCTCGGTCTGCCATCACCGACCAGACGAGTCGTCATTGCACAAGAACCAATAGCACCTGGAGTATCAAAGAGCACTCCGTCGGAAATCGTCGGCATTATCGCTCTTGTCGGTATTATGCTGTTTGCAACTTTGGCAGCAGTTAATATCCTGAACATTCCAGCGCTCACAGTATTGGTGAGTGGTATTGTGGTAGTGTTGGGGCGGATTTTGGCCGGATTGGTCGTATTCGCTATCGGTTTGTTTCTGGCAAATCTTGCTTTCAGCATTATTACCAGTTCTGGCAATCGCCAAGCACGGATTTTGGGACAACTCACCCGGATTGCGATTATTGCCTTTGTATCTGCAATGGCACTGCAACAGATTGGTGTTGCTAGTGATATTGTGAATTTAGCTTTTGGACTTTTACTGGGAGCGATCGCCGTTGCTATTGCATTGTCGTTTGGTTTAGGTGCTCGCGATATTGCCAGAGGACAAGTCCAAGAGTGGCTTGACTCCTTCAAAGGAAGAAATTAACTAGTTGTTTGCTCTGAAGACGGACTATAACCTCTCAGGCTTTCTATCTTAAGCCGTGAATCTTGTCAAGAGCCAAAAGTTATCCTTAACCGGAGAACCTTGGCTCTTGAGTACCTTAAGACAAAACGTGCAATCTGAGGTGTTTTCACCGATTTGTCGCAAATAATGTGTAAATTTTTATGAGTTTGCAAATTACAAACAACAATCTAAAGGTATAATTGTAGAGAAAAACAAAAAATAAGGGAAACAAACAACAAATCTAGAAACAGCGAAATATAAAAAGAAGTAGGATTTCACGAATCGTTGGAACTATAAAAAAGGTTTTGCAGCAAACAAGCAGCTTTTTATTGACTCAGAATCACAGAATGCAAAAATCGCTGCTATTTTTCAGAAAAGATTTCGGGAATCACCCTTGATTGGGTTGTAGTAAGCATTGAGACTAAGACTTGGCTGAACATGAACTGTTAGACCATGAGTAGGAGAAGATAGAGCCGTGGGTAGACAGTGCGTTATAGTACTGCCTCCTCTACAGGTAACTGGCGTTGAGGTTACGTCCCTTGTAGCGACTGACGTCGAGCTTTTCTCCTATAGCCTCCTATCCGTACAATCTTAAAGGGTGGTTTCCGGCTAAGAGTCTGCGACTAGAAGTTGGAAAAGTTTTCAAGTGTTTAGTTAAACCTCATCTACTTATGCTTAATCAAAATCCTCTAAAAGCCCCAATCACCAAGAGCCAGTTCAAGAAATTAGCTTGCGCTGTAGGAATTGCTGGTGTGACTACCCTCATCAGTGTTCCTGTGTTAGCCAAATTCTATCCTCCTATGGCTCTTTTTCAGCCTTCAGCTCATCGCAGTTATCCCTACCGCAACTCTGAGAAAAGCATTGCTGATACACTAAGCCAAAATACTAAATTTGCTAATCTTTATCATGAGTTGAAAAAAGCAGGTCTTCTGGATACTTTGAAGCAAGGTAATTACACAATATTTGCTCCAACCAATGAAGCCTTTAATGCTTTACCTAAAAAGGACTTTGAGCGATATAGCCAGCCACAAAATCGAGCCAAAGTGCTGAAGTATCATTTAGTTACTAGTAATATTACTGGTAAAGACCAAGACCTAAATGGTAAATTAGTCACAACTGTTGAAGGGGATCAAATCAAAATAACTGTTGACCCAGAAGGCACAGTCAAGCTGAATAATGCGATTGGTAAGCATCCCTCTATCAAAGCAAGCAATGGTGTGATTATTGAAGTTGACAAGGTACTTATGCCCCCTGGGTTGTAAAACTCTACTTGTACGGGTGGTCAATCTCTGCTCTGCGCAGACCTCGTAAGTGCAGAGCACGCAATCATGACCTCTTCCGTAAGGCGTGCCGTAGGCATACAAAGCAGCGTCTCGTAGAAAAGTGATCGCCAAATTGTATTCAACATAACTTGCTATTTTGCCTCGTTCCCAGTCTCCGACTGGGAATACCCATTTGGAGGGCTGTAGCCTCCAGCCCTTTCAACGCGAACAAATGAACTAGTGAGTCATTCCAATGACACAAGTTGCAGATGAGTAGGAAAATAGATATTTTCGACCAATTTTAGCGTGTGTTAACTCTGAGAGTTATGAGTGGAGT
>JAESGJ010000175.1_pt1 | contig 82730 bp, 67 predicted proteins | sample 9266241 | NCBI WGS metagenome assembly JAESGJ01 (sample SAMN14514841, study PRJNA621669) | algae metagenome | isolation source: Brasilonema octagenarum HA4186-MV1 and co-occurring heterotrophs from wet... | place: USA: Manoa Valley, Hawaii | collected 2009-07-20
TTATTACTCCAGATGAAACGACTTCGACAATTAGCTCGCCAACAAGGTTTAGATCTTGCCGTTAATGGCTGGCAGTACGGCTAATTGAGAATGGTGCAAGATCTCAGTTTTAACGGACTTTGGCTATGAGCCTTGAACTTAAGTTCAAGGCGTACTAAAGTCAAGGTGCAACATCTCAGGTGTGAGGAGATTTCAACTCCGCATCCATCCCAAAAAAATAAAAGCCGTGAAACATTCAATTTCACGGCTTTTGTTGTAGTGTGAGGAGCTAAACTTTCTATGATCATAATGCTAACTGACAAGTATAAACACGCTCGTAACAATTTTGGTAACAGAATTTTTTCCGCCAGTATTCACAACCTTTCTCGCCTGTGGTGAACTCACACCCTTGCGTACCATCCTCAGATGGGGTGACTTTCTGTTTACACATCAAAAAATAAATAACCGTGGAAGCTGAGATGAATCCACGGCTATAAATGTGGTGTGAGGAGACTTAACTTAGGATCATCATAAACTTATTCAACTCTTGGTTAGGCGCTCGTAACAGTTTTGGTAACGAGATTATTTTGAAGCCGCACAAATCAGTTGTTCAAGCCTTTCTCAGACAATCATGCAAGAAATTTACACCAAAGCGCCACCACAGCTCGAACCAGTACCAGCTGTACAGCCATAACAATAAGCTGCTGTCTGTACCTGATTTATCAAGTCCAAAGAACCAGTTTCTAGCAACTTGGCGACTGTCAGGTTTTCCCCGTCGCGAGTTTTTGCAGGTACATTCATCATTTGGTTGAAGTCGCAGTCATACACATTACCCAGATAATCAATTGAAATTTCATCGAGACACATCAAATGTTCAACTGTACCAGCATTGAAGTGAGATTCTAAAAACTGCAAATAAGGAGTATAGAGTTTCTTTCTTTCTAGAGACAGTTTTGTTCTCCCGACTGGTAAGTTGGTAATCGTAAATAGATTGTTAAAAGTAATATCAAAGTTCTCTTGTAAATATTGCTTGTAATCTCTTTCCAGCTTTGTTTGGTTTGGAGTTAGGGAAAATTTCTCATCTTTCGGTAATTGTGGATTATAGACTAAATCCACAATTAAATCTGGCTCTTTCCCATAACCTAGTTGATTCAGCCATTGCAGTGCTTTAATGGAGCCATCATACACACCAGCACCGCGCATTTTATCGACATTATCTGACAAATAGCAGGGCAGAGAAGCAACAACACGAACTTTATGTTTTGCAAAGTATTCTGGTAAATCAGCAAAGCCATCTTCAAAAAAGATAGTCAAATTAGACCGGACAATAACCTGTTTACCTGTTGCTCTTGCTGCTTCTACCAATGGTTTGAAACCATAATTCATTTCTGGTGCGCCACCAGTCAAATCAACAATTTGAATTTGAGGAAATCTCTGAATAATCTCAATCAATTGTTGGCAAGTTTCTGGAGAAAGTTCTTCTGTGCGTTTTGGTCCCGCTTCTACATGACAATGGCTACAAGCAAGGTTACAACGCTTACCTAAGTTAATTTGTAAAACTGTGATTTCTTTTTTTGTTAAAGGAGAGGCGAGTTTTTGTTTGAAAGGTGTGATTGCTGTTTGAATCATTGTCTCATTTCTATAGATAAAATATGTGTTTGATTTTGTCTATTATCTCGTTTATCTCGTTCCCATACAGAGCATGGGAACGAAAAACGAGGAAAGATAAAACACACGCTAAAATTAACAACATCCACCACCGTTATAATACCAAGTTGAATCAGTCATCATTATTTTATCTGGCATTAACGCTGCAAGTTTTGCTGCAGTTTTATCACACACTGATGCTGGTATTCCACGCTGAAGAATATGACCCGCATCATCATCAAAAAATGGTTCTGAACCAGCATAAATGGCTGTTTTTCCTGTAAAAACACAAGCGCCATCTTCAGGAATGATAACTTTGAAAGCGACAGAATCTAGACTTTCTAAAAGAAGATTCTCTTCTATGTCATAAGTTTGGGAATCGAGCAAACGGTAGGGGCGACGGGCGCGAATTTCGACTTGCCCAAAGCCTGCACTTATAATACGCTGAATATACTCTTCATAAGTGAGTGCGCCTGATAAACACATTGCTCGCAGTCGCTCATCTTTTTGCAGATGTTGTGGAATGGGACGAGTCGCAATTGGATCACTCATCTGCAATTTTCCACCTGGTTTTAACACCCGGTATGCTTCTTGCAAAGCACGAGTTAAATCTTCTGGTTCAAAGATATTGAAAAGGCAATTTTGGGCGACGATATCAACAGAATTATCACCAACAGGTAAGTTAAAGGCATCGCCTTCACGAATTTCTACAAAGCTGGTGTCAAACCAAGGATTTTCTTGAGCAGCAATTTCCAAGTTACGTACAGCAGCTTGACGCATTTCTGCTACTGGATCAACCGCAATAACAGCACCAGAACGCTGAGAAAAATAGGCAAATTGCAAAGCTTCTAAACCACCACCAACTCCAACATACAGTACCGTGGGTTGATTCCCGAGTTCGGTGGAATGAACAGTCGTCCCGCAACCATAGTTCATTTCCTGCATTTTCCGAGGAATTTTCAAGCCTGGTAATTGCAAGGGTGTGCTTTGCACACAACAAAGTCCGACTTGCGGTGTTTGGGCGACTTCACTGTAAAACTGCGCCGCTGTTTCAAGATAACTCATTGCACTCGCTGATGTTGACTACCGTCTTTAAGTGTAGCGGGAACTAAATCGGTAATTTCATATCAATTGGGTAATTTAATTATCTAGCAAATGCAGTATGGGGCGTTCAGATTATTCTCGCAGTGCGTAACCAACTCCACGCACAGTTTGAATGAGACGCTTTTCCTCATTCACCTCCAATCTCAGCCGCAAGTCGCGAATGTAAAACTTATTGATGCTGTAAACCAGGTAGCATCCAGTCCAATATTACTAAATCTGGATGAGACTCTCGTGCAGTCGTTATAACCCTTTCACAACACAACAATCAAAATTGTGTTAAACTTTTTTCAAAAACTTGATTTATTTACGCCACCAAAAGAGCGATTATATTTGGCACTAGATGAAGCTAACAGATTATAAAGGTTCTTAAAATAAATCTTGCTATGTACAAAACCGCAGATGTTGCGGTTATAAAAAAGAGACATTGATGAATTCATTACCTAAATTCTGCCCTTGCTGCAAAATATGTTATGGGCTATCGGACGGAAAGTTGATTTTGAACCAGCAATGAATGAGGTGAAAGTAGAAGAAGCAAAGAGAAATGAAAACAAGTATTTATTAATATTGTGCGGAATGTATTTGAAGCAATTCCATAAGCAGAGACTGTTAAATCGGAAATTGAGAGTAACACCAATTTCAATCAAGTCTGTTTTCATGTTGACAATGGCAGTGAACCTATTTTTCCAGAGATTTTACCGACCTAACCCAGCAATTTTACTCTACAAAATATTTTGACACTGGGTTCGGACTTGCTATTACCAAATACATTCTGGAAGTTGATAGTGGAGAGCTTTTGATAAAATTAAATCTTGCGGAAAGTACCACGAGCAGCGTGCAATCATCTATAGTAACTGCATAATATAACTAGCAGGCGTACTATTAGCAATAGGCTGTTACATCTTCACCACATTCATCAGCAAGATAACACAAAGCTTTGAAACGCAAGGTCACCACTTCTTCATAAAGAGGATTTAACTTACACATAGGCGGAATGTGAAATAGCTTGCGACCAAATAGTGTAATGTCACGTTCAAAAGGACATTGAGCAGGAATTAGTTTGCAGAGTGAATGAGCTAATTTTGCGTTATGAATTTCTATTGAATCAAGCCATTGACGAACAGGTTGCAGAAGGTCGTGTTGTGGGCGGACTTGAGTAAAGCTAGTCATAATGAATTACCATCACTTGATAGTTGCAAAGTTGGTCTTGTTTGTTGGGTTTGAACCCTTTCCTATATATCTATAGGGAGCAGTTGTCTGTCTTATGCAGTTCTTTTTTGTTCTCTTGTTTGGGAACACTCATTACTACAAACTCCAGCTACAGTGTTCCGGACGATTTCTTCGACATTTTTGTTGCACATAGAATTTTTCGTACTGAAGGCATTTGACATCCTCAGCTATATAAGCAAAACGTACCTTTTCAGTTCCAAATTCTTGGTTTTCTCTTAGTCCACGTAGGTAGTCAGACAGCGATCAGTTCAGAGTCCTTATTTCCCTCCAGAAGAAACAAGGACTCCGAATGATGGTACGCGCGCGCGAATGACCAATGATTTCTTGATGGTACAAGCCTCCGCACCCCTCAGTGGAATCAATTCTTTAATCCGTCTTGAAAAGCTTTGAGTCTCCTCTGGAGACGCTGCGCGTATGCCTAACGGCACGCCTTACGGCGAACGCATGATTGCGTGCGCTTTGCGCTTACGGAGGAAACCTCCCTCCGGGTTCGCCAGTCCCCCAAACTCCTGCAAAGACGCACTCGCGTTCGTGACGGAAACCGCCCTATGCCCTGCGGGCACGCTGAGTCCCAAGGGGACACGCGCAAGGGACGCTAACGGGTTCGCCACTTTGCCAATCTCCTGCAAAGACGCACTCGCGTTCGTGACGGGAACCGCCCCTACGGGGTTCACCAGTCACCTGCGGAGGGAAACCCTCCCGCAGTGCTGGTTCACCAAGACGGCAAGTGGACTCACCAAGACGGGGGCTGGACTCACCGCTCAAACTTTTCGCAAAATCCAAAATTGTCTGACGGCTTTTGGTGCGCCAGTCCCTTTTAGGGTAAACTGGGTAAACTGACATCTGTTAAACGGCGATTAATGGAGCGCTACAAGTTGTATATACCAACTGCGAAGGTGACTACATTGATAAGCTAGATTAGTTAGCGATCGCCAATGGTTGCTCCTTGTCCTGCATCGCCATTAGCAGTAAAAATCTGGACAATCGTTGCTGAGTAACGTGACGTGCGCGTGTAGTTGAGTAGGTTTTTGAGTAGTGATACCCTCACCAACCACAGGATCTATTCGTTAAATACTCGCAATTTTGGATACGCTTGCCCAGATTTACCGTAGCTAAAAATGAAGGGGAGTTTACCCGTCAAGTGCTTACTAATGATCTATTGATTCCAGCCCTCGAATCAGTTCTCGAATCACATCTGTTGCAGGTCTTCCTGTTTCATCACAATACTTTTGAAGTTTTTCGGCTTCGGTTGATGCCAAATTTAGGGTCATTCGTTTGACTGCCCATTTTTTCTTGATAGCGATTTCTTGTGTCATTTGTCAGTTCAATAATTATTACTACGAATTGAAGTTGAAGGACTAGTTATGCACCTAGAAAACCTAAATTAAGTTAAATCAATCAACAGGGACTGAGTGTATAACCTGATTTAATACTGATTCTCCATAGCAAAGTATCTTCCCTTTGAAGGAATTCTCTGAAGAAGTTATGTATTGCCCTACACTCGAAAGCTGGTTTTTAGGTGGATATTATCATGCAGTTATAGGATAAAGTATGCCATAGGCTAAATATGTCATTTTGTCAATAAAACGAAACAAGAATTACGATAATATTAGCAATAATCCCATTTCCAACCAAGAATTGCAAGTAAAGAGTTAAAATTACACTAAAAATCCTCCCCTGTCTTTATTTGGAGCGGACTTTCACACGACTCCCCATCCCTTCAACAAGAGTCTTGACCGGGACGATTTTAGATTTTAAATTTTAAATTTTAGATTTTAGATTGGGGGTTGGTCGGTACAAGCCCCGTCCTTCTAGGACGGAATTAATTCCTCAATCCGTCAATTTTAGATTTGCGATTTTAGATTTTAGATTGGGTTGGTTCGTTGTCCCACGAGTTAACTTAATCCGTCGATTTTAGATTAAAGAAAAGCCGATTAAAGAATTGAGGTTGGCTCAAAAAAGTCCCTTAATCCGGGAATTCTTCAATTCCTTAATCCAAAATTTAAAATCCAAAATCCAAAATTCGGGAATCCAAAATCCAAAATTCGGGAATCCAAAATCCAAAATTCGAGTCACCTTTAGGGTGGAGTCAATCCAAAATCCAAAATCCCAAATCCAAAATTGGCTGACTATCGATCAATCCAAACCACTACTACCAGTAGTATGACTAGGAGCTTTATCTAGGCTGTAAAATCGCTCAAAATACGCAATTGGTGTTACAATAGTATACCATAAGTTTCAATAAGCACAGGGGTGTAAGGGAGCCAGTACTTGATGAGGGTCTCCCGACCTAGGTATCTGGTGAGACCAGCGCTGCAGGAGGGTTTCCCTCCGTAGGCGACTGGCGAACCCGAAGGGCGTGAAAAAGGTGTTTCTGTCATATTTTGCTGGCTCCGAACCTGCTAGTTGGAGGCTCAGATCATAAATTTGAATACTTGTTAAGTAATTAAGCTGAGTCTATATAATACCAAATCCAGGTCAGTAAGCCTCCGTTTTCTATGATAATCATCACAGCAAAATATACATTAGTATTTCTTGATACATATTAATTAAATTTTTGATTCCTTGAAGTTTTATCTACTTTCCATAGTGAGTCATATTTTTGACTATAAACTTTATATAGTTTAGACTTATATTTTTTTTCGATTCCTTGACGCAAAGTGCTTGAAGGATTCAGTAAAAATACCTCAGTATAACCATTGGGAATTTTAGGAATATTTTTGTCCTTCATCAACAGAAATTGTACTTTTGGTTCTACAAGATAACTCAGAGAAAAGACCTTTCCAGGAAGCATTCCAAAAGAATCACTGATCACAAGCGGACGAGAAGCCTGATTGATGATTTTGGCGATTTGTGGATTCCCAGAACTAACACCCTTACTCAACCAAGTTTCTGCTTGAGAACTGACAGCACAAGAAAGCACACCACAGACAATAACTACTACAAATATTATTTGCCAAATTCTCCGGAGTGCGAGAATCCCATCATAGAGCTGATAAGCAAAGAAGTAAGCAACTGCTAGTTGAATTCCCAAATAAGAAGGAATTAAATACTCATATGCTATTGTCCGCGTTCCTCCAAAAAATAAATCTGGAAGCATCAAAGGTAGTGCTGGTACAGCAATCGATAACACGATGAATAACCAAATTTTTGGGTGAGTTGTACGACAAACAAAATAAATTGAATATCCAACTAAAATCAAAAAAATATAGGTTATGGAATAGCTGAAAGGATTTTCTAAGCCAAAGTCGAAATCAAAAAACATCTGACTTAGCTTGAGTAGCCAAGATTGAATTAAAGTAAATGGTGACAATTTACCTGTTGTTTCTGTTATTCCACGATGAAATTGCAACAGGTTGGTTAGAATAACTAAAATCCAAGGCGTAAAAGCTAAAAAGCTCAAAAGTGATGCTGTTGTATAAAGTCTGGCTGTTTTAGTCCAGCGAAATCCTGTGATTGTCATGACATAAATTCCATGAGCAACCGCAACAAATCCACTGAGCAAAGATGTATAAAGACTGAGCGCTAAAGCAAACGTGTAAACTGCCCATGTGACAGTGCGATGATCGCTTACTTGTGGTTTTGATTCTAATCGTAAAGCTCTTAGCAAAGAAGCGTTAGAGATTAATATTGTGACAACCCAAAGAATATATTCTCGTGCTTCTTGAGCGTAGATGAGATGAATTGGGGAGATTGCTGTGAGTGCGATAGCCAAAAAAGGTACTGAAAAAGGTACGTTAAATAATTCTCGACACAGCCAATAAACACAGGGAAATACCAACAAGCTAATAATGACAGATAAACTTCTGATGGCTGTCACCGAAGTACCAAAGATTTGTGCCCACAATCGTGCTATGACATAATAAAGCGGAGGATGCTGAGGGTCTTCAATCGCTAAAGATTTCAGTGTATCACCTAAATTTTTTTCAGGATTAAGACGCTGGAACTTAGCAAAAGCTTCTTTATTAACAACACGATTATTATAAATTTGCTGTCTGATTTCTGTCTTTGTATATCCAGAAATTCGCAATGAGGTGTAAGTTTCATCGTGTCCGTAAACTTTGCCATCAATATTGAAGAAGCGAAAAAACACACCCACCACTAACACCACGACAATGAGAAACCGCAACCAATTTGGAGCGAGTTTGATATGGCGCATAATTTGGTTTCTATTTTATAAGGAACCGCAGAGGACACACAAGGCAGAAAACTAAGAAAATTGAGCGAAGACAGCGTACGCTTACGCAAACACAACTCAATTAGGATTGCCATAGCTGGATGAAGTTGTGCATAACTTAGCAATAAGCACTTTACTATTATCTAGCCTGGAGAGAATTTAGCAAAGTTTTATTGATAATTTGACTAACGCTTGTTGAATTGTAAATTTGGTAACAGACGCACGGGAGGAACAACCATGACAGAAGAAAGCGTTTTTGAAGAAAGTAGTGGTAACGTTTTTGCTGATCTTGGCTTAGAGGATGCAGAAGAACTTTTTACCCGTGGCAAGATTGGGATTGTGGTACTTAACCTGTTAAAACAACGTAACCTGAAACAGCGGGAAATCAGCAAACTTCTTGGGATTCCCCAGCCAGAAGTATCGTATTTGATGAGAGGAGAGTTTCAATAGTTCAGTGAGGGTAAGCTGCTTATTTTCCTCAAGCGCCTCGATACCGAAATCACCCTGCACCTTCGCTCCCGTCATGCGGGAACTCAAATAGCAGAAACAGTGATATCGTTGTAGGGGTTTATTGTGACTTTAACCGTGTTCTGCTGCCAGTTCTGCCTTATCTAAACAAACAAAGCCTGCAGAAGCAGGCTTCGTCTGGTAGTTGAGATCAAAAAGTCTATTGAGAAACTAGAAAACAACTCTCAATTCGCATGACTCGCACTACTATAGCGAATTCTTGTTCCTGCCCACAGCAACTTCTCTCGCAGCGTCTGATAATACGAGTTGTTTTCCCGTAAAATGATAAACTTAGCCCGACAATCTGCCATCCGCACATCAACACGGTGTCCGGGCCAAATCGAAGTTGCTAACACCCCATCAGTCCACAACTTGGTACTTAAATCGTAATCACCCAAAGGCCAAATGCTGACGACAGAACCAGGGGGTAACACGAGGGGACGACTAGAAAGACTCATCGGACAGATGGGAGTGATAGTAATCGCCTCCATACCATCATGTATAATCGGACCATTCGCAGAAACGGTGTAACCCGTAGAACCAGTGGGAGTAGAAATAACTAACCCGTCCCCTTGGTATTGATCGACGATCTCACCATCAATTTCCATCTCTAGAATTGAGGTAATCATCCTATCAGCGGAAGCGGGTTTGACACACATTTCATTTAAAGCCAGGTAGCGTTCAGACACTGGTTCCAAATGTGTCCTATCTCCCTCAAAGACTGAGGCTTGCAACATCATCCGCCGCTGCACAGCGTAACGATCTTCTAAGAGTCGATCCCAAACTCGTTCGGTGTCTTGAAATTCGTCTACAGACTCGGTTAAAAACCCCAGATGACCTCCCACGTTCACTGCTAGTATTGGGACGCCAGCCGGGGCTAGATGTCTTGCACCAGTTAAAACAGTACCATCACCGCCAAGTACCACAGCCAAGTCAATGGGTTGTCCAGCTGAAGCCAAAAATACCGGATATGGGTTATCTTTGGGTCCACTTGGTCCCATCAAAACCTGGCATTGGCGATGTTCTAGTTGCTTTGCACAAATTTCTGCCCAGCGTTTACTTTGGGAATCTCGTGCTTTATAAGCAATAATGACCTGTTTGAGCTCCACAGAATTACCACTTCAGGAGATTAAACTGCTCCATATCAACAGTGTCGCGGTTACGATAAATGGCAAGCACGATCGCTAAACCTACCGCCGCCTCAGCTGCTGCTACGGTAATAACAAATACGGTAAATACCTGACCCTTTATTGCTACTGAGTCTAGGTAATTGGAAAATGCCATTAAGTTGAGATTAACGGCATTAAGCAGCAACTCAATCGACATCAGCACTCTGACAGCATTACGGCTAGTAATTAAGCCATAGATACCGATGCAGAACAAAGCTGCTGCAAGTAGTAAAAAGTATTGGAGCTGCATGAATGTTGGTGTTCCCCCATTGTCAGTTATCAGTTGTCAGTTATCAGTTATCAATGAACAGTGATAACTGTTTACTGAATATTGCGGCTTGATTCACCGATTGAGACCAATTCTCTGGGACGTTCTGGTAACGTCAAAACTTGCTGTTGTTCTGAAGAAATGGTCTGTTCAGGCAGATACTCGCGACGTGCCAAAATTATCGCGCCTACCATTGCTATTAACAGCAAAATGGAAGCGAGTTCAAAAGGCAATAAAAAGTCAGTGAAGAAATGTTGACCGATTAAAACAATAGTGTTGCTTGGAGGTATGTCAGTAGACAGTGACCAAGGAGTTGCTAACACCATCGTACTTAAAAGTGCAAACAATCCCAAACTGACTACACCTGTGAGTGCTTTGCGTACCCAAGCAGTGGGGAAGGGTGCAAAAGCTTGCCGCTTGTTTACCAGCATAATGGCAAACAAAATCAACACGTTCACTGCGCCAACATAAACTAGCAATTGCGCTGCTGCTACAAAGTCACCATTTAGCAATAGGTATAGTCCAGCAATGCTAACAAATACGCCTCCTAGCAAAAAGGCTGAATGGACGATGTTTTCAAACAGCACCACACCGAGTGCTGTTCCAATCAACATCACTGCCAGTATGCCAAATGAAACAATCTGTACTCCTTCCGCAAGATTCACCGTTTTTTGTCCTCACTTAAAAGTTAATAGTCAAAGGTCAAGAGTCAAAAACTATGCACTATTGACTCTTGACTAATTACCTTTACTTTTCCTGCTCTACAAGGTCTTCTGGACGCGCACCAGGGCGAGGTGCATCAGCAGGCAAACCGTGGGGATCAGTAACACCCTTCGGTAAATAAACGAGCTCACGCAAAGGTGTGACCATTGGGTCTAAAGTGACCTTGTAGGGCAAACGACCAAGCGCCACGCTGTCATAGTTCAATTCATGGCGATCATAAGTAGAAAGTTCATAATCTTCTGTCATTGACAGACAGTTCGTGGGACAAAATTCCACGCAGTTACCACAGAAGATACAAACTCCAAAGTCGATGCTATAGTGTTTGAGCTTTTTCTTTTTGGTTGCCTTATCGAAATCCCAATCCACTACTGGCAGGTTGATCGGACAAACCCGAACACAAACTTCGCAGGCAATGCACTTATCAAACTCAAAGTGAATCCTACCGCGAAATCGTTCGCTAGGAATCAGTTTCTCGTAAGGGTACTGCACGGTGACTGGACGACGCCGCATATGGTCAAAGGTAACAGAAAGACCCTGACCTATATAGCGACCAGCTTGCACCGCTTCTTTGGCGTAATCACCAACTTGCTTAAGGAACTTCAACATATTGTGTCTCTCTCTTTTGAAGTTATCAGCGTCATTTGTCCTTCGTGCTAATGACTAACCACCAAAGGCAAAGGGAAAGGCAAGTTTCAGGGCTGCAGTTAGTAGCAAGTTAACCAAACCAACAGGCAGCAAGAACTTCCATCCTAAATCTAGCAATTGGTCAATACGAACACGTGGTACTGTCCAGCGCAACAGAATTGCTAGAAAGACCAGGAAGTATGCTTTGAGTACAGTCATGGTGATTCCCAAGGAGGCGGTTACAACCTGCAACACGGGATTTGTTTCACTGACTCCCAAAGTGCTCGCTATCAGGTTAATGGGAATCGGAAAATCCCAACCACCCAGATACAAAACTGATACTAGCAGGGCAGAAAGGACCAGGTTAACGTAGGAACTCAGGTAGAAAAGAGCGAATTTCATACCAGAGTATTCAGTCTGATAACCAGCAACCAGTTCTTCTTCTGCTTCGGGTAAGTCGAAGGGTAATCGTTCGCATTCGGCTAGGGCTGCTATCCAAAAGATGATAAACCCAGCTGGTTGACGCCATACGTTCCAGCCAAGAATGCCATAACCGGATTGCTGTTCCACGATGTCGATGGTGCTGAGGCTATTGGACATCATGGCGACCGCCAGCACTGCAAGTGCCAACGGAATCTCATAGCTAATTGACTGCGCTGCTGCCCGCAACCCTCCCAGGAGAGAGTATTTGTTGTTGGATGCATAACCAGCCATCAACAAGCCAATAGGTTGAATGCTAGATAAAGCAATCCACAAGAACACGCCCATCCCAACATCTGTAATCACCAGATTCTGTCCAAATGGCACAATCAGGTAGGACAGAAACACTGGCAACACTACGATAATTGGACCAAGGGTAAATAGTAAGGCGTCGGACTTAGCTGGTACCACGTCTTCTTTGAAAACCAGCTTCATACCATCTGCTACTGGAGCCAGCAAACCTAAAGGACCAATATATTCAGGACCAATCCGCTGCTGTGCGGCGGCGGAAATTTTGCGCTCTAACCAAACGCAGGTTAGGACACCGACTGTAGCACCAATAATCATTAGTATCATCGGCACTGGCATCCAAATTGACTTGGCGAGACCAGCGCTTAGTCCCAAATCCATGAGGGATTCTATAAAAGTTCCTTGCAGATCAATTCCTGAATTCATGTCTTTTGCTCTTCAAGTCCTTTAGATCATTGTCCTTTACAACTATCCACACTTGTTAATAACTGTAAATTCGCTCATTAATATTTCTGCCTAAATCATGCAAAATTTAAGATTTTTTGCAATTCCCATGCCTAGTATATCGTTGGATGGTTTTCGCCCCTTTATCCAGACGAGAATTTCTACTGATGGTAAGGATTGGGATTTACGAAGAAAACCCTTAGTGGTGGGAGTGTGGCAGTCAGGGAGTGAGGGAGTGTAGGAAAATTCTCTGCTTCCCTCATAATCCCCTGATCACTCTACCGCTGGTCGATGGGAGTGTAAGAAACGTCATGCTTACCGTCGTAAACTTGGGTAGGACGGAAAATCCGGTTTTCTTCTAGCTGTTCTTTCCAATGTGCTAACCAACCAGCTACACGGGCGATCGCAAATATTGGCGTAAACAGATCTGTAGGAATTCCCAACTTCCTATACACCAAGCCTGAATAAAAGTCAACGTTGGGATAAATTCCTTTGTGACCGAGTTTTTCCTGCACCACCCTTTCCATTTCTACGGCAATGTCATAGTACTTGTCATGCCCAAACTTGGTAAACAGCTGTTCTGCCAAGTTCTGTAAAATCGTGGCGCGTGGGTCTTTCACTTTGTAGACACGATGTCCAAAACCCATAATCTTGGCTTTGCGTTCTAGACAATCTTCTATGTAGGGACGGACATTTTCTACACAGCCAATGTCTTCCAACATCTCAACGACTTCTTCATTCGCTCCACCGTGTAGCGGTCCTCCTAACGTTCCCACCGCACTAGCTACCACTGCGTATGGATCAGTTAGAGTAGACGCTGTAACCCTTGCACTAAAGGTGGAGGCGTTCATTGTGTGTTCAGCGTGAAGTATCAAGCAGATATCAAAAATCCGCGCCGCCAATGGGTCTGGTACTTTCTCATTCAGCATGTACAGAAAGTTGCCAGAATAGTCTAAGTCCGCATGGGGACGTATTGCATCATTCCCATTTCGCATTAACTGGAACGCCGCCACCATTGTCGGAATCTTTGCTATGAGGCGAACGACAGCATCCCGAATGTAAGCAGGATTATTCAAGTCACGACGTGAATAAAACAAGCCTAATGCTGCGGCTGAGGCTTGGAGTGCATCCATCGGATGACCGCTTTCTGGAAAGCACTTCATCATGTCGCAAATGTGATATTTGATCCGTCTGTGAGAGTGAACTTCATCCTCAAATGCTGCGAGTTCTTTCGATGTAGGCAGCTCACCCCAAATTAGCAGATAAGCAGTTTCCAAAAATGTACTTTTTTCTGCTAGTTCCTCAATCCGGATGCCACGATATTCTAGTATTCCCTTTTGTCCGTCAACATTGCTAATACTGGATTGAGCGGCGGGAATGCCATCCAAACCAGGCTTATATTCGCACACCATCATGGCAACACCATCTGCTTTTTTTTTGAAAGATCTTTTCAGGCTAACTTACCAGAAATTGTTATCACCATAACAGTATCCGTTCTCCTAAAAATTCTTTCAGAAACGTTACTCTACTGTTAGAGCAAGTACTTGGGTGGCGTCAACCAAAACATCTGACTACGACCCAGAGGGGAGCCTTTTTCTGGTAGTTTTACCCCAATCATACCCGCTTTTTTCAAAACTAACGTTGCTTTTGCTTGTCCCCATAAAAGAATTTCTGCCCAAGCGCTCAAATCTGGTTCATGTCCAACCAAAGCAAGTTGGGTTTGGGGTGAATAATTTCTTGGACTCAACCAGTCTACAGCCCAATTTTCAATCCGACCATCTGGAGCGAGATAGGAACATTCCTCTACCTTAGAACTCAGCCCTGCGGCTATAAGAATTTCTGCTGTTTGGCGAGCTCGTATTAAGGGACTACTCGCAATCAAATCAAAATGCAAACCCAGCTTTCGCAATCGCTGGGCTACTTTCTCCGTTTTTTCTCGACCTTCTTTTGTCAGTGAGCGTTCCTCGTCTTTAAGATCTGGTCGCCTTTGTTCAGCTATACCATGACGGATTAAATACAGTTCCACGGCGGAGTGTCCTTTGTGAGCGTAAGCTGTTTGGAGGCGAGGCAGTGCGAATAAATGCTCGTCGATGCAAGTGGTGTTTTACCCATACAGTGGAGGAAATATCCCAAGGATATTTAGTCCTTAGTCCTTTGTCTTTGGTTACTAAGGACTAAGGAATGGCAGGTGCTATAACGCGCTTAACCCGCGTTGTAGCACTGCCTCCTGATGATTCTACTCCGACTGTATTGGATTATCCTTCGGATTCACCAATCTTAAAAGCTTCTGCTTAATCTGAGAATCGAAAACTTCCCATTTCATCTTCGCATAAGCAGAATTTTCATTACCTCCTGATAAGAAACCCATCGGAATTTCAAACCCACCTGCGCTTGTCCGTCCACCACCAAAAAAGCGTCCGCTGCTATCTTGACCGAAGGCTTCTTTTATAAACTCATCCGGATCGAGAGTGAGTTTGGTTGTTCTTAGGGAACCAATCACCACCTCTAGTTCTTCATCTTCATCGTGAACAATACCGTACACCAAAGCTGTGTGGACGTTTTCTTCTGTCACAATAAAATCTGCCGCTTGGGGTATTGCATCGCGGTCATCGTAGCGTAAGTAACCAACACCAGCAATAGAAAAGTTATTTTGCACGATGCGGTTTTTGAGCGATCGCTCTATAACATCCATGACTCGCTTAGAACGATTTGCCTGTAGAATTGCGTTCAGCAACTGCGCGTCATAAAATTTACTCAAATACGCTGCTGCCATAAAATCTTCTTCCTGTGCTTGCATCAGTCTATTAGTATCCGATCGCAAGCCATGCATCAAGGCAGTCGCGCATTTTACATGTTGATTTATACTGCTATCTAGAGTCAGTAGTCCGTACTGTAAGTATTGAGTGAAAATCGTTGCTGTTGCTCGTACAGAGGGACGAACATCAAAAAAATCTGATTTCATGTCACTCTGTAAACTGTGGTGGTCAATAACCGCCACTATTGGTATCCCTACCTCTTGAACAACAGGTACTAGCTGAGAAGTCGTTCCCTGGTTGTCTATAAGAACAAAACCTTGGTAAGAAGATAAGTCCTTGCTTTTTAGTGTTTGTATTGTCCAACGCTGCGCGGGTAAGCCTGTCAGCTTGACCAAAGCGATATTTTCTTGGTGGCTCAAAGCACCAGCGTAAACGATGTCACATTTTATGTCATATTGCTGAGCTATGAGCTGGTAAGCCCAAGCACACGATAAAGCGTCAGGATCTGGAAAATCTTGAAGAATAATTAACTGGCGTTCTTGTTTATGCGCAAGAAACGTGTTGTGCAGCTCTTCTGATTTTTGATTTACCAATGAATTGTTACGCAGACCCACAAAAGAACCATCACCTACGAATGTTGTACCTGAGTGTCTAGTGAGTGGAACTTCTGCTAAATCTTTGTTGTCTATTTCAAAATCGTTTGGAGTAGGATCACCCGTTAATGGCAAACTCGAAATCTGAGTCACAGAAGAATTAAAGTGCATACGAAACGTTTTTATAAGTGTGAGGCTCCTTTTTTTCATCAATAGATACTACAGTTTGTATTTCAACACTTCAGCCACACATTACGATCTTTGCAGAAATATCAGAGCATGACATATTATCTCTGAGCCTCTTTTTTTGTCAAGAACTTATCGTTGCTAACTTGGCAGGAAAACGCCTTTAATACCTACCCCTGATTTTTTGGTAGATTTAGAACGCACCCTGTTGTTTTTGGTGTTGATATGTGTTATTCTAGCAAAAGTGACCTTGGCAATTAAACCGCTTAACTGCTGCTTTTTTGTTAGCTTTTTAGGTTGAGATATGTAAAGCTCTGTAAACAAGCTCAAATATCAAGCAAAGCCAAAAAAACTGACAACTATCTGCCTTGTTTAGATTTTGCAGAAGGTGTCAGAGTCCTATAACGTATTTTTGCCATTCTTGGTGAGTACCACTTTTTAGGTGCTTGGTGACCTCAAAGTAAAGACTACTATAAGGTCGGCGTGGATTATGACGTAAGTTCATGTGAGCTTCGTTGGGTGTACGACTACCCTTTCTAACATTGCAGCGGACACATGCTGTAACAATATTTTCCCAGGTATCGCCGCCTCCACGTGATCGTGGAATGACATGATCCAAAGTTAAATCATCGCCTGTGTAACCGCAATACTGACAAGTGTGACTGTCGCGATGTAGTAGATTTCGACGAGTCAAAGGAATCTCCTTATAAGGAACGCGCACATAGTGGCGTAACCTTATGACTGTCGGAAGCGGAAAGTCTAAGTAGAGTTGCGTGTTATTAAACTCTACTCGCTCTGCTTTGCCTTTAATCAGTAACACGACAGCTCGCCGCCAGCTCGTGATATTGAGCGGTTCGTAAGAGGCGTTTAAAACTAAAACCTTCCCCATTGATAGGCGCTCAGGCTATTATTTTTACATATATTAACACAATTATATTCAGCTTTGGTGATGAAAAAAAATTATACTATCCCAATAGTAAAAACTACAAATAATAAAAAGTCAAGATCTAAAAAGAATTCTCCTTTTTACCTAATTCTCGTGTTCATGATCTTGTGCCAATTGCGAAATCAGAGGTAAACTTCTTGATTAATCACGATTAGGCTTCTAGGAGTGAGAATGATCTAAATGATTTAGAAGCCAAAGACTGGTGTGATAGGAGTCATTCAAGATGTTGAGCCACGAGCAAACGTCCAGTGTAACCTCTAATCAGGAGTCAAATACCTACCCCTGGTTATCCCAACGTGCTTGGGTGGAAATTAACTTGTCAGCATTGTCGTACAACGTCAAGCAGGTTTTAAGGATACTGTCAGCGCACACCCAACTGATGGCAGTGGTAAAAGCCGATGCTTATGGACATGGAGCAGTTACAGTCGCCCAAACTGCGTTAGAATCGGGAGCCAGTTGGTTAGGAGTCGCTACAGTTCCCGAAGGAATTCAATTGCGAGAAGCAGGAATTAAAGCTCCAATTTTGATACTAGGTGCAACCCATACCCCAGAGCAAATTCATGCGATCGCTCAATGGAAACTTCAACCAACACTAATATCTCCCAAACAAGCTTTAGTTTTTTCCAATACTCTAGAAGCCATCAATTGTAAGACTCCACTCCCTGTACACGTTAAATTAGACACGGGAATGTCCAGGTTAGGAACAAATTGGCAGGAGGCTGCTGAGTTTGTTCAGCTTGTGGAACGCTTACCTCATCTGACTATCGCTAGTATATATTCTCACTTAGCAACGGCAGATAGTCTGGACCCTACAACAATGAAACAACAGCAACAACGATTTGAGCAAGTGATTGCTCAACTAAGAACAGTAGGGATAGAACCGCCTTGTCTACATTTAGCAAATTCAGCTGCTACCTTGAGCGATAAAGCATTGCACTACCATATTGTGCGTGTGGGTTTAGCTGTATACGGACTTTACCCAGCTGATCATTTTCGCTTAAACATAGACTTGAAACCCGTTTTACAAGTCAAAGCACGAGTCACGCAAGTCAAAACCATTCCTCCTGGAACTGGCGTCAGCTACAGTCATCAATTTATTGCCTCAGATGAACTCCGTCTTGCTGTGGTGGGAATTGGTTACGCAGATGGAGTTCCTCGCAATCTTTCCAACAAAATGCAAGTCTTAATTCGCGGTCAACGGGTGTCGCAGATTGGCACAATTACAATGGATCAGTTGATGCTAGATGTGAGTGCATTACCAGATGTGCAAGAAGGCGAAGTCGTCACCCTACTTGGAACTGAGGGAAAAGAACAAATTACTGCTGAAGATTGGGCAAATCAGTTAAATACAATTTCTTGGGAAATTCTCTGCGGGTTTAAGCACCGTTTGCCTCGTGTTGCGATGACCTAGCTAATTCCGACACAAGCCCCTTAGCAGGTAGTTAAACAACTAACAACTAACCACGAAATAATTAAGCGTTAGATATTGCAAGACATAACTTTGTTATGATATAGTAGCTAACTGATGCGGATGTGGCGGAATTGGCAGACGCGCTAGATTTAGGTTCTAGTACCGCAAGGTGTGAAGGTTCAAGTCCTTTCATCCGCACTATAAAAGAATGGTAATTGAGTAATTATGTTCGCAGGTGTTTTTTATCACCCGTGTTATGTGTAAGTCTTAATTCTCCAATCCCCCTGATCAATTTTGAATTGATTAAGGGTGTTGGGGAATTGTTTTTTATGATCCCCTATGAATAGCCTGAGAGCGATCGCAAGGGAGCGCGGATCGCTAACCTATTGCCCTGAAGTGCTGTTAAGGTTTACGCTAAAACGTGTATTTTTTGGAGAGGCTAAGTATATTGTGAGATACGCATCACCAATGCGTTCGCGAGAGTGTATGCCTGCTTCAGGCTAAGCGAACGCGAGTCCAACCAGGGTATCTTGTGGAGGAGATATATACAGTATTTGCCTCTATACACAAGGAATTTGTCCAAAAAGTGGGAAATATGTAGACTGCTAACTGAAAACATTAATTTATCAAAGTATAAAAATATCTAGCAAAAATAAAAGGTGATAATCCGTATCACTTTAAGGTTGATACAAATGGGCAGGATCTTGTGGAGGGTAGTCTCTTACCGGGGGAAATAATTGTAGAAAAATTATTTGTATCAAGCATTTCGTCAAATGATATGAGAGATTTTTTTGCTCTTTGTTTGGAGACTATAATTTTTCTTTAAAACGGCACTTGTCTTAAATGTCTTTTTTGTACTACAAAAGAATCTCTATAAGTAGAAATCGCTACAATGACAGTTGAGACAGTACACTATACACAACAGTCATTACAATTTTTTTTCATTCTTTCTCTTCTTGATTTTTTAGTTACAATTAATACAAGTACATATGTCAAAGCTGTATTAAGAATGTGATTGGCAGATTTCACTTTTGGGGTATATAACAGACAGTGACACTGTTCTGTTACCCGGATATTTATGTTAACTTTACACACTTTACAAGTAAAAACACTGTCGTTTTAGCAAAATTTACCTGAGATTTACCTCGGTTCCAAAAACCGTATTATACTTAGGTACGAGTACTAAAGATAGCAGGGTTCCTCTGGCAATAAAAAGCAGTATTATCTCGGTTGGCATTAAACAAGGCTTACTTAGAGGTGATTTGCTTCATCTAGTCTTTACATTTTTTTAACTTGTTATGTAAAGATGTCTGCTAATCTCAGTATAAGTTAGTAAATTTAACTGGAATTTGCGAGTTATCTGAGGTTTTTTCTATCTTGATAGAAGGGTGCTGCCGCTGAGTTTTCCAACAAATCTTAAGGCTAGACTTTTGTACTTTTGATAACAAAAGCTATAAACCGTTTCAACGGACTTGTGGAAAACCCTGCATAAATTTAGCTCACACTAGCAAGAATTTAGCCTAAGTAAAAGCAAAATGAGCACAACTCCTCTAGGTAGCTACAAGTTTTTTCAGAAACTACATCCGCTATCTCTATTAGCACAATTAACAAGTCGGCGTGCTACAGGCTGCTTACAAGTATTTACAGAGTCGGCTTCTTGGTCAATCTATTTAGATGACGGTAAACTGGTTTATGCCTCTTCAGATAAAATGTTTGAACGGCTTGAAAATATTTTGGGGCGTTTGAGGCAGCAAACACATACTCTCAACAGTGCATCTCTTATGCGAGTAAGACTGATATTTGACCAAAATAAAGATCATCAGTCAACACCACAACCAGATTATCAGGCGATTTGCTGGTTAGTAAACGAAGAATACATCACTCCTCCCCAAGCCGCAGTTCTGATAGATGAATTGGCAAGAGAAGTACTGGAGTCATTTCTAATAGTAAAGCAAGGTAGTTATGAATTTAAGAGTGAAACTCTCTTAAATGAACTACCAAAGTTCTGTCGTTTGGACTTGAGATTACTTGTAGAAAATTGTCAAAAGCAGTTACGCCATCGCCAACAGACCCAATCAACCGTTGATAAGCAACTTGCCTCTCATTTCGAGTCTACCACTGAGGTTGCGCCAATGGGGCATCAAGTCAAGCTAGCAGAAGAATTGCCAAAACGGAATAATTTTGAAACGTCTGATATTAAGAACAACAAAGATTCTTACCAATCTCGTGAGAAGAGTGCATACACAGTTGCCTGTATAGATGACAGTCCAACAGTATTAAATTCTATCAAGCACTTTTTGGATGAAAGTACATTTTCTGTTGTGATGATCAACGATCCTGTTAAAGCTTTGATGCAAATTCTCCGCAGCAAACCTGACTTAATTTTGCTAGATGTAGAGATGCCAAATTTAGATGGGTATGAGCTATGTTCTTTGTTACGAAGGCATTCAGCTTTTAAAAATCTCCCTATTATTATGGTGACTGGCAGAACAGGATTGATAGACAGAGCAAAAGCAAAAATGGTAAGAGCCTCAGGCTATTTGACGAAGCCTTTTTCTCAATCAGATTTGTTGAAAATGGTGTTTAAACATATTGATAATTGAGGTAAATGTATAGGAAGAGTCACAAATTTTGATAAACACAATTTACTGATAAAGGAGACGTATAAGTGAGTATTACTTTACTTGGTACAATTTTGATTGTTGAAGATTCTCTAAGTGAATTGGAACTGATGAGCCATTATCTTGTAGAAAGTGGTTATAACGTTATTCAAGCCACTGGTGCAAAGGAAGCTTTAGAAAAAGCACAATCACAAAACCCAGACGTTATCGTTACCGATGTGGTTATGCCAGGAATGAGCGGTTTTGAGTTGTGTCGTTCTCTTAAGAGGAATCCGGTTACTCAAAAAGTGCCAATTGTTATTTGCAGTTCTAAAAATCAGGAGATTGACCGATTGTGGGCAATGAGACAAGGCGCTGATGCATACGTTACAAAGCCTTACACTCGGGAGCAGCTCCTACGAGCTATTAAATCAGTGGTCATTTGAATCAAATGAATAAATCCAAATTAGCACTTTCTATAAAACAAAATCAAAATAGCTTGGGGGATGGCTATCTTAGATTTAGGCTAAATAGACATACAGCTGCCACCCTGCCTATGAGGCACACGCAAGAAGCGATTGTTGTGCCACCTGAAACGATTTCATCGATGCCAAATATGCCTGCCTGTATCATAGGATTGATAAACTGGCGCAGTCGGATAGTTTGGGTGATCGATCTACCAAGGATGTTCAATCTTGAATATCTAGATAATAGGCAACGGATGTATAATGTGATAATTATCCGGGTAGATTCAGTCCTTTTAGGCTTAGTTGTACAAGAAATACAAGGTACAACTAAGTTTTTGCCTGATGAGATTCGCTCTCCCATGGGACAAGTTGCATCAAGCTTAACTCCCTATCTACGTGGTTGCGTTCTTCAACAAAAAGAAATGTTGCTTGTTTTAGATGCACAAGCAATTGTACAGTCTTCTATTCTCCGCTGTGATTAGAGTGTACTCAAAAGAAAACACTGATTTTTCATATGTTCATTCACCACCTTAGGAGAATATCTTTATGTTTAATAAAGCTGATGCAGCTAGGAAGAAGATTGATACTAAAAATGGATCATCTGTTTCTTCATCGGAAGATTTCACAGATGAAAGTAACCCTACAAAAGGATATACTGAAAGACGTGAGAAATATACACAATATCCTGCATCTTTAACTTTGAAGCGGTTAAGTTTAGGAACCAAAGCGACACTAGTTGCGATCGCCATTGGTACACTTCCAGTCTTAGCAATTGGAGCGCTTGCTTACTTAGTGGCCAGTAATTCCTTAACTAATAAAATTACTCAAATTCAGCAAGCAGAAGCCAATAGTCTGGCTGACAAAGTCAACCGTTTCATGATAGAACGGTATAACAATATTCAACTTATATCAAGTCTACCAATTTTTACAGATCCTAATTTTAGCAACACTTTTTCTCAAAAACAGAAACAAGAATTGCTGGATAAATTTGTAGATACTCACAAAGTAGATACTTACAAAGTCTATGATAGCATTGCTGTACTTAATTTAAATGGTGATGTTATTGCACAATCTCAGGGAAATTCAATTCCCAATCAAAGCAATAGTCAGGATTTTAAAGCAGTACGGCAAAACGACCGTTCTTATATCAGTCAACCAGAAGTCACAAAAAATACAGGAAATTCAACGGTTATTATCGCAGCACCTATTAAACGTAGCACAGGACAGACTCTTGCCATAGTCAAAGCTAGGATAGCTGTAAAAGCTCTAGATAATATCGTCAAAAATTATGCAGAATCAGGGCGTAAATACTATCTGACTGATGGTTCCGAAAAAATCTTCTTGGCAACGGATAATAAAGATATAACTAGAAGTGCCATAGCAACTTTTCCGAGCTTAGCACAACGGCAAGCACAAAAAAAAGACGATTCTTTTATTAGTGTTAATCAAGCTGATAACCAACAGCAACTTGTTAGCTACTCATCCAGAACGCAAGATGGATTGCCCAATTTGAACTGGCGATTCATTCTAGCAACAAATACAGCAACTGCATTTGAACCTCAAAGACAATTATTACTAACAGTTGCTGTCGGGACAGGATTGACAGCATTAATTGTCGCCCTGATTGCTGTGTGGTTAGCCAAACGAACCACACAACCAATTGTCAAAGCAACTACAGCAGTAGCAAAACTTGGGTTAGGAGAACTTGATACCCGTTTGGAGGTGCAATCAGAAGACGAACTCGGCATTTTGAGTCATAACATCAACCAAATGGCGTCGCAACTCCAAGCGCTAATCAAAGATCAAGAACTCGACACGCAAAGGGCAAAACTACTTACAGATATTACCCTACGTACTCGTAGAAGCCTAAAAGTTGAGGACATTTATAAAACAGCTGTTAGAGAAGTTCGTCAAGCAATGAAGACAGACAGGGTTATCATCTATAAATTCAACTTAGAAACCTTGGATGGAAATGTAGTCGCGGAATCGATCACAGCTGGTTTACCAAAAATGTTAGGCGTGGAAATCGACGATCCGTGTTTTCGAGAACGTCATGCAGAAAGTTATAAAGATGGTCGAGTGCGGGCAATATCCAACATCTATCAAGATGCTAGTCTGAGCAATGCAGCGTGTTACATCAAAATGTTGGAGAAATTTGCAGTCAAGGCAAATTTGGTAGCACCAATTATTATCGCGGGGCAATTGATAGGTTTGATGATTGCTCATCATTGTGACAGTCCCCGAAATTGGCAACAAACTGAGATAGATTTGTTTAGACAACTCGCCACTCAAGTTGGTTATGCTCTAGAGCAAGCCCAACTTCTTGAAGAGGTAGAAAAAGCACGGCAAGTAGCAGAAACAGTATCACAAGACGAACGCCAACAAAAAGAAACTCTACAAACGCAACTTCTGGAACTTCTTAGTGAAGTAGAAGGTGCAGCCAGTGGTGACTTAACAGTGCGTGCTGAAGTAACAGCAGGAGAAATTGGCACAGTTGCTGACTTTTTTAACTCTATCGTTGAAAGTTTGCGCTTGATTGTAACTCAAGTTCAACAAACTGCTACCCAGGTGAATCAGGCGATCTGGACAAACTCTGGAGCAATCGGTGAACTGACAGAGGAAGCACTGGTTCAAGCCGAAGAAATCAACCGCACACTCTATGCAGTTGATGACATGAGCCAATCGATTCAACAAGTCGCATATAGCGCCCAGCAAGCAGCGAGCATTGCCAATAGCGCCGCCCAAACTGCCAAAAAGAGCGGCGTAGCAATGGATATGACAGTGCAAAACATCTTGTATTTGCGTGAAACAGTCGGCGAAACCGCCAAGAAAGTCAAGCGCCTAGGAGAATCAACCCAACAAATCTCGCGTGTAGTAGCATTAATTAATCAGATTTCCATGCAAACCAACTTGCTGGCGATCAACGCTGGAATCGAAGCCGCACGTGCAGGAGAAGAAGGTCAAGGTTTTGCTGTTGTGGCAGAGGAAGTCGGGGAATTAGCCGCCCGCAGTGCCGCTGCCACCACAGAAATTGAACAAATAGTCGAGAACATCCAACGCGAAACAACCGAAGTTGTGCAAGCGATGGAGATGGGAACCACCACTGTTGTTGAAGGCACACGCATTGTTGAAGATGCCAAGCAAAATCTAGCTCAGATTTTGGAGATTTCACGTCAGATAGACGTTTTGGTGCAGTCGATTTCGACCGCCACAGCATCACAGGCGCAAACTTCGCAAACAGTCAGCCAATTGATGAAAGATATTGCTGCTAGCTCACAACGCACAAGCGATTCTTCTATGAGGGTTTCCCAATCTTTGCACGAAACTGTGGAGATTTCCCAGCAATTGCAAGCGACTGTTGGTACTTTCAAGGTGAATTAGTCATCAGTTTTTTGTCTAACTCTACCGAAAGACGCCCTACACAGGCAGCACCAGGGTGAGGCACCGCTTTTTGGAAGGTAAGCTCGAAGATAGGCGACTGTCGTACATAGTTTCACAACTTGAGTAACTGCCGTGGCGTCTATGTCATTTGTGTCTAACTGATCAATGACTAATGAACGGCTGATGCTACAACGCGGGGAACCCGCAAGGGCGCACTGCCTCGTAAGTACTAATGACTCATGACTCATGACTGATAGCAAATATTATGTCACAAGACAAAGAATTAGAAATCCAGATGCAGTTTCTGGAGGAAGCGACTGATTACCTGAATACCCTGGAAGGGATATTGCTCGAACTCAATACCAACAGTCGTATTTCTCTAGAAAAAATCAATGCCGCACTTAGAGCTGCCCACTCAATTAAAGGTGGTGCAGGCATGATGGGATTTCGCGCCCTGAGTGATTTGGCTCACCGTCTGGAAGATTCCTTTAAAGTTTTAAAAACTAGAAAAAACTCTTTAGAAATTAACACGGAGTTACAAAGTTTATTGTTATCTGGAGTAGATTGGCTACGTCAGATAGTGGAATTTTTATCAGAAGGCAATGTTATAGAGGAGGAGTGGTTATCGACTTTCTGTTATCCAGTTTTTGAAGAACTGCATGCGCGTTTGGGTGATCCAACTCCTGAGGATGCAGCAACTATGCTGTCTCCCGAAGATGGGCAAGACATCATTCCTTTACTGTTTCAGACAGAAGTAGAAGGATGTTTGCAACGCTTAGAATCCGTGTTGGCAGATAGCGAACAACCTTGTTTAAAAGAAGAAGTTGCGATTATGGCAGCTGAGTTAGGTGGTTTGGGTGAAATGCTGCAATTACCAGCTTTTACTCAACTTTGCGAATCAGTGGCAAACCACTTAGAAGCAGCTCCTTCCTCTGAGATTGAAACAGTTGCCCGTGTGGCATTGGAAGCATGGCGGCGATCGCAAGCGTTGGTGATGACAAATCAACTAGATAGCTTACCAACAGAAATTCAGCTAGAGGATTTGGCTTTTGAAGCTGCAGCATATACTCAAACAGAACTGCTACAAGTAGAAGTAGCACCCCTGCTAGATCCAGAAACAGAAGTTTTTGAAACAGACATTCTGCAATCAGAGGAAACACAAGAAACTTGGTTGGATCGTCAAATCATTGCAGCTGATTTTGAAGCTTTAGAGGCAGCTTTTGCGGATGAGAGTAACGCTCAAGTTGAAGTGCCACAAAATCCGGAACCAGTTGTTGCTCAAGAAATTCCCACAACAAATTACAAATTTGTTGAACCGAAAGCGGAACAAACTGTTGGTAACAACAATAAGAGTGAACCTCAGGAAAATACAGTTCGAGTTCCTAGCAAGCAACTTGAGCAAATTAATGATTTGTTCGGGGAACTGATTATTCAGCGCAACGGATTAAATCTACAACTTGAAAGGTTACGCAAACTGATTCGTAATTTGAATCAGCGAGTGCAAGTTCTCGGCAGGGAAAATCAGCAATTACGTACAGCTTATGACAGGATATCAACTCAGAGTGTAATGTCATCTAGTGTTCCATTCCTGGCATTGCCACCGAGTCAAAACGTGGACGATTTCATCGGATTTGGCGATGACAACCAGACACAACGCCGGTTTGATTCTCTAGAAATGGATAGCTATAACGAATTAAACCTGCTATCTCAAGAAGTGATGGAAACCATCGTTCAAGTCCAAGAAGTCACAAGTGACATTCAACTCGGTCTTGACGATACAGATTTATTTGCCCGCAAACTCACCAAAACATCCAAGCAGTTGCAAAGAAAGCTGACTCAAGTACGGATGCGTCCGCTATCTGATATTGTTGATCGCTTTCCCAGGGCTTTGCGCGACCTGTGTGTAGAGTACGGCAAAAACGTCCAACTGAAAATTGAGGGTGCTGGTGTCTTAATTGAACGTAACATCTTGGAGGCTTTAAATGAGCCTTTGATGCATATGTTGCGAAATGCCTTCGATCATGGTATGGAAGATCCAGAAACACGTCGCGCCTCCGGTAAGTCAGAACAAGGATTAATTGAGATTAAAGGCACACATCAAGACAATCGGACAATCATTACTCTCAGAGATGATGGACGTGGGATTCCATTAGACAAAATCCGTACTCGTGCTATAGCTATGGGGTTAGAGCCTAGTCTAATAGCACAAGCTACTGATGAAGAACTGCTATCGCTGATTTTTGAGCCAGGATTTAGCACCTCTGAGCAAGTCACAGCCTTGTCCGGTCGCGGTGTTGGTATGGATGTGGTTCGCAGTAACCTCAAACAAGTACGGGGAGATATCAAAGTTGATACGGTAGCAGGCAAAGGGACGACTTATACTATATCAGTGCCGTTTACACTGTCAGTAGCAAGAGTCCTACTAATAGAAAGCAACCGAATGCTTTTAGCATTTCCCACAGATGTGGTTTCAGAAATATTCTTGCTGAATCATGAGCAAGTGTTCACAATGGCAACCAGCGAAGTCCTTAATTGGCAAGGAAACATGTTACCGTTGGTTCGTCTGGGTCGGCATTTAGAGTTTAATTGCCCCCGCTACGACAACCCGAATTTAGAAACTCCCCCTGCAATTAATGCTGCTAGTATACTTATCGTCAACCAAGGCAATCAACCAGTGGCGGTGCAAGTAGATCGTTGTTGGGGTGAGCAAGAAGTTGCTATCCGTCAAGTTGAAGGAAATATACCTTTACCCAGTGGCTTTAACAACTGTACGATTCTGGGTGATGGTCGGGTAGTCCCACTGGTCAATGCCAGCGAGTTACTTTACTGGATTGTTACCAACCAACGCACGCCTAAAACAAATCAACTACCATCGCCAAGGTTAAAGACCGTTTTCCTGACGCCAGCTGATGACCAATCACTGCTGCCAATTAATGAAAAAGGTACCGTTTTAATTGTAGATGACTCAATTAATGTCCGGCGCTTCTTAGCCCTGACTCTAGAAAAAGGAGGGTATCAAGTAGAGCAAGCTAAAGATGGTCAAGATGCACTCGAAAAACTTCAGGGTGGTTTAAGAGTTCAGGCTGTTATTTGTGATATTGAAATGCCTCGTGTTGACGGTTATGGCTTTTTAGGTCGGATCAAATCAAATACTGACTTTAGAAATATACCAGTCGCTATGCTAACCTCTCGCAGTAGCGATAAACATCGTCAATTAGCAATGCAATTAGGTGCTAGAGCCTACTTCTCCAAACCCTACAATGAGCAAGAATTACTGAAAACTTTGGATGAAATCATTTTTCCTTTGGCAGGAGCTTCTAACTAAAAAATCATGCTGATTAAAGGTTATGTCAAGAGTTAACAAGAGATAGTGCGTTGCCAGCAGTGATTTTGGTGGGGGAGCAACTACCAATAAAGCGCTTTGCTGATTTGTCTTAAAATATCATATGTAGCAAATTACTCCAAAACAATACTGATATACTGGCAACCTTTCCTAACCTCTAATACTTGAATCTGAACAGTATGCCGTACCCCAAAAAACGCCATGTGAAACTTCATATTCTCAATAAAAATTACATGACGCCTATATTTTCGTACTTTATTGCGACTAAAGGTATATTAATAAGCCAAAGTCTATTTTGAAACTGGCTCTGTGACTAGGTTTTAAACACCTGAATTCTTACATTTTGTTAATTGTAAAAATAATTAGTATATTAAGAATAATTCACAGCTAATCCACCAAACCATTATTGCTTCACTTCCCAAAAAAGTAAAAAATTTATCTATCTGTAGATTGATCATAGATAATTTAATCTAAAAAAAGATTTCAGCCCACAGGACGATTCATCTTTGTGGTATTGAAAGTAGAAAAAGTATGAGGCTGAATCTTGACGAAATTGAAATGGTGGTTGCAATCAAGCTTTGAAAGACACAAGTACAGCTACTTTTTGACACTCTTGTTGGGCTAAGTTAAAGCAGAGGCTTTTCTTTAAAAGTTAAGATTGGTTTGCAACCACTGCTCAAAACTTTTTCGATAGATACCAAATCAGGTAAGCTATAGTGTATCGAAGATTCATGACAGGCTGCGTCTATAATGCTACCCTGCCAATGTTTAAAACTACGCGTGTATTTTGGATAACGATTACTTTGGAGGAGTTTCAATGAAGAATATTAGTTTTGGTTTATCTGTGTTGCGTCCCGTACGCTTTCTTATTGTTGTATTCACTTGTGCCTTGCTGATTTTCTCTAATGCGTTTCCTGCTGCTGCAATTGGTACCAAACAGAGCAGTCCGCAAAAAGCTACTGATCAGCTACTAGAAACTCAGAAGGAAACTGACAAAGCTACTGCAAAACCACCTCTTGGATTGGAAGAGACAACAAGAAAAGCAAACGAGGGACTGAACGAAGTTCAGGGAGCTGCAGATTTGAATAAAATGAATCGTCCTGAAAATTCCCAGAGTGCAGTTTCAGCAGAAGATAAAGTTGAGAGTTTTTTGGAAAAAATCACAGGTAACAAGTAAGCAATATTTCTTACTTTCCATACCTTTTCATTAAACCAAGGTGTAGTTTTTAAAATTGGGTGTAAAAAGTAAATTATTGCTCAATGTTCTGGGGTTTTGAGCAATTCCTTATTGATTTCACCATTGGGTAGACATCTCGATTTGTATATTGAGATGTCTATTTATATTTAGTTAGAAAAAACAATCTTTCCTTAGATTGATGATGGTACGAGTTTAATTTGTAAAGGTTAATGAAGAAGCGAGCTAAGGGACTTAAAGTTATGCGCAAGTTAAACATTGGTTTGACAGATGAACAGCGTCAAGGTGTAATTGATCTGTTGAACAAAGATTTGGCAGATGCCTATCTTCTGTTAGTAAAAACTAAAAAGTTCCACTGGGACGTGGTCGGGCCTCAATTCCGCTCCCTTCACCAGCTTTGGGAAGAGCACTACCAAGTACTGACTGAAAATATCGATTCTGTAGCTGAGCGAGTGCGTGCTTTGGGCGGTTATCCTATTGGCACAATGGAAGGATTTCTCAAAGTTGCCAGTCTCAAGGAAGAAGGTGGTACCGTTCCCACAGCAACTGGTATGGTCAGTCGACTAGTGGAAGACCATGAGCAGGTAATTCGCAACTTGCGGGAGCATATAGATCAGTCGAGTGAGAAATTCCATGACGAGGGAACTGCTGACTTCCTAACTGGATTGATGGAAGGGCATGAACAGATGGCTTGGATGCTACGCTCATTTATTGAAGGGCAAGACCTACAGCCAGATGGTTCACAAGCATTAGGACAAACAAAAACTCCTGTAGGTGTGTAATCTGTGTTGGCAGATTTAGCATAAATCAGTGAACAGTGAAGAGTTTTGCGGCGTATTGTGAGACAATCTGCTGCAATGAATGCAGATTGTTAGATAGAGTGAAGATACGTTTACTCCCTCGCTTACTAATAACTGTTAAATCTAAGGTGTGAGTTTAAATTGGCAGATTGAGGTATGAATAAATTCCTTGCATCTACCCCCTCAGTCTGCCAACTGGAAAAGCAAAAAGGAGTCTTCAAGTGGCGGAAGCATATAAGGCAGAGCGTACTATCTCAGCTGTTTTTAAAGAACAGAAGCAAGTCGATGATGTAATTCGGCGTTTATTAGACCGGGGTGTGTCCAGAGACCATATTTCGGTTATGGGCAGAAATTTTCAATCAGAAACCCGAATTGCTGGTTTTATTAGCAAAAGAGATGTCATACTGGGAGGCTTGAGAAGCGGAGCAATCTTTGGTTCCTTATTCGGTTCCTTCCTCAGCTTGCTCACAGGTGTAGGCGTACTGTTTATTCCTTTTGTCGGTCCAATTGTCGCAGCAGGGCCGATTGGTGCAGTGCTGTTAGGAGCTGCAAGTGGTGCGATCGCCGGAAGTGCAGGCGCAGGTTTAGTATCTGTTTTGACCACATTGGGAATGCCAGAAGACAAAGCAGCAGTTTACCAAACCCGCTTAGAGGCTGGTGAGTTCTTACTGATGGCAGAAGTGCCTGGCGATCGCTCTGGAGAATACCAAATCCTAATTGAAAGTGCTGGTGGTGAAGAAGTCAACACAATTGAACAAGCGCTACCTCGTGCTTGTACTGCTGGCTGCAACGGTCCAGAGGATTTATCTCCAGAAATTCGCTCTCATCTTTCTGCTGAAGCTCAGAGTACATTCATTGAACGTTATAACACTGCAATAAAAGAGACAAATGATGAATCTAAGGCTGAACAAGCAGCCTGGGAAACTATTCATCAACAATATGATGAAGATGAAAATGGTGTCTGGTCAAAGGCAAAAACAACTGTTTAGCAAATAGTTATGAGTCATTAGTCATGAGTAAAATACTCTAGACTTTTGACTCTTGAGTTTAACCTACTTTTCAAGGTAATTTATAACTAGTCACTCTTATTGTTAACTGACCTTGGCGCGGATCACGCTTAAAGATAAACGCTCCTCGTTCTTTTTCACCACTAGATAAAAAGTCAATCTGTATATCCCCCGTTTCTTTTACTTCGCCGTTAATTTCCAACTGGGCCATAACCTGAACAGATTCGGCTGTTTCTCCTCCAGTATTAACTACCTCGAAAGGAATATAAAATTGTCCATCAGCTTCCCGAATTGTCTTGTTACTAACACCAAGGACAGGAGGTTGATGTTTTTCGTTGAGCCAAGTATAGCCTACCAAACTCACAATAACTGCCAGGATCAATGAAGCAGCACCGAAAGTTACCCATTCTGCAAGTGTTCTTTTCGGTTGCTGTTGTTCTTTTTTGTGATCATTAGATTCATTTGCTTGACTCATACTGCTAACCGTCCTGCTGCACCTCCGATACTCGCAGGTAATCCCAGCAGCAAAGTGTATTCCAGCCAAATTGTCCAGGGATCGCTAAAGGTTACCTTTTGAAAGAACCACAGCATAAAAGCTGCTGCTACTAGCGACACTAAGTATGCCATAATAGTTTCACTAGATGGTCTTTGAAAAATTCCTTGTTGCTGTCTGCGCTTTTGCTGATCTGAAAAACCTGCCTGAAACACAACGCCATAGGAAATAAGTATAGACGTCGCAATAATTGCCAAAAGCCAGAGCGGTGTTACCGCTGCTGCTAGCATAGGAATTTCGTCTGTTGGCGCGATGTTAAATGCAATGACAGTTGCACCAATCAAGGTTGCACCTACATCGGCAAAGGTAGCGTGTAACTCATCTGGTTTCCTTCGGCTTCCGTCGCTTGTTGAATCACCTATTCGCCCTTGCCCATCACCATCACGAGTGTCTCCTAATAACTGGTTTGCCAATGCCACGCCTAAGGTAAATGGTACACCTTCAAAGACGATTTTACCCAAAGCTTCCTTCATCGAAGTTTCAGGTGTTAGTTCTTGCATTAACAGCAGCATGAAGGCGGAGCAAACCAATCCAATTCCCATTGCTTCTATAGTATCTGTGAGTGATCCATAGGGTGGAGAGTTTCGTTTGCTTCTACGAAAACCTTCTGTCCGGTTCAGCAAGAAAACTACCAGAAACATCAAGGCGATCGCCAACATGATCATTGATGGTTTTGCCAGTGATCCTATCCACCAAACCTCCATTGTGTACAGCAAAGGGATACCAAATAAAAAGCCTCCACAAGCACCCCGAATAATGTCATTAATCTCGTTTTTCCAGACATTTTTCCGGCGCTTTCTTCCGATACTCATAGTTTGTTAGTCATAAATACTTGACTGAATATATCTAAAATACTCTTTTGGTATGAGATTTTAAAAAAAACTGCTTTTTGTGTATACCCAATATCTTTCTTAAGATAGGTACACATAAAAAGTAAGTCTGATATTCTATCTTATAGACGCACATAATACCTAAAACTAGAGGTGTCATATGAGTACTGAGGACAGAAGTGCTGAGAACAGAATAGAAGCAACAGCGAAAAATATCGAAGGTAAAATTCAAGAGGTAATTGGTAATATAACAGGAGACCCAAAACAAAAAGCTGAGGGTAAAGCAAAGCAAGCAGAAGCTCAAGTTAGACACACTGCTGAAAACATCAAAGACGAACTGAAGAAAAATTTATAGAATACTATATCCCTTTTGTCATCCAACTAGGTAACGTCGTTAATTAACTAAAGGTTTTACGAAGTCAAAAACTCCACTGTTTCATTTGCAGTGGAGTTTTTTAGTAATTTAAAACAAAAAAGGTTAGTCCTAATAAATTGGCTCTAACCATTGTTTTCACTGTCATTAATTTAAACAGCACTCCTACGAGTAATTAAGCCCCAAATGAAGATAGCAATCATTGCTCCAATCACAGCAACAACCAAACCAGGAATACTTAAGGTAGCTGCAGTTAGGGAAAGGGTTCCGGTTTGTAAAAAGGTAACGAGACTACCCCCAACAAAAGCTCCGACAATACCTAAGACAATTGTGGCGAGAATTCCACCACCTTGAGTACCAGGATAAATAGCCTTAGCTATTGCTCCAGCGATGATACCAAGAACTACCCAAGCAATAATGTTCATAACTCTATATTTCAAATTGATAACTATACTATATATGTTATCAATCTAAACTTGACTTGCTCTTCTATCGCAAGTGCAATAACTGTTCTATCGTAAGAGATAACTGTAAGAAATTCTAGTATAGGAATCAGGTTTGATGAGTGTGAAATTGTTTGCGTAGGGAGGGAACGCTTAACGCTTAACGCTTAACAGGAAAAAAGGCTCTTGAAGTGTACCTAGCTTCGTCAAAAATCAAATAGTAGTCCTAGATGACTTGCCTTTCGTTAAGACACTACATCTATTTCTTAAAGAGCAGCCAATCTCATTGTATAGTGTAGAGCAATACAATGTTTTTTGTTTCAAAGAGTTTGTGCTCAACTTCAGGATCTAGATTGTTTCACGACTCAAGAAGATGAAACATAGCACGCACGTTAGAGGAAGTGCAAAGTAGACAGTGAAACTGTTTGAACCACTGTTAATCATTCAATCGCATGTTAGATTGTGAGTATGATTGGCAAAACTCTACAGTGCATTTCCTCTTGAAAGTAGGGTGCTGAGTGTGTGATTTAGACTGGGCTAATATGATAATTGACCGTAGATAATCCAAGATAGCGTATGCTTTATGCCACTAGACCGGAACGTAAAGCTCGAACTGCAGCTTGGGTACGATCATCGGCACAAAGTTTATTTAGGATGTTGCGAACGTGGGTTTTCACGGTACCAACTGTGATGTATAGTCTCTCAGCAATCTGTCCGTTACTACATCCTGCTACTATTAACTCTAGAATCTCCAGTTCTCGTTGTGTGAGTGGATAAGTTTCTAAAACTTGCTCGTATTCTGATGGCAGCGCTTCGATTTTGACAGTTTTAGGCAGTTCAGATGGCTGATTTTCTGGAATACCTTGCCGCATTTGCTGCAATACCACGTTGGCGATCGCCGGATCAATCCAGGAGTTCCCTGTGTGAGTTGCTTGAATTGCTTCGGTCAACTTATCTATACTTGTATCCTTCATATAATAAGAGTCAGCTCCAGCTGCAAAAGCCGCAAGTACTGCATCTTCTGAATGATCCATCGTTAAAACAAGGATTTTGGTTGCTGAATCACCCGTCTGTTTTTGGAACTCTCTAAATCTTCGGGTGAGTTCAATTCCATCAATATCGGGTAAACCAATATCCACAACAGCTACATCTGGCTTAGCTGTTTCCAAAAGTTTTAGTCCTTTTGTTCCATTTGGAGCTTCACCTATAACTCTAAGTGTGTTGCTCGACTGTAATGCAGCCTTTAGCCCCATTCTAGTCAGATCATGATCCTCAATTAAAACAATACTAATTTCACTCATAGTTACACTCTTTACTTTAGGAGATTGCATCTGTCAATATCTGACATTTTGCAGATTGTTTTTTTTATTTTCCAAAACCAAAGATAGATGATATTTTATCAAACTTGCATCCACCGATAGAAAGAAGGAGTTTTTTCTCTTCTTGCTATTTTATACAGACAAATATCTTGTTTGGGAAATATGGGTAATTTCTCAAAAAATTTCAAATATAGTCGGATAATTTTGCAAATGTCCACTAGTACTCCTTGTGATGATGGATCATCAATTGACTAGACGCATAAAACTTATGAGCTTTAACAACAGTTTGTATTTTTCCTGATCAGTAAGTTAGAGTTAGTTATTTGTTACCAGTCTAAAACGAATAAATAACAACAAATGATTTTTTTTATAAAATCATTGTTAAAGTTGATTGACAAAAAAAAGCCTTTTATGGACGAAAAATTCTAAGTATACTCAGTCAACAGCCACACTACCACCTGTTGGGTTGGGCAAACCCTCGACAAGGATGGACAACCCTTGTATTTTTGCGGCGTATCCTTTTAACTAGTTTGATTCAAATTTTTTGGTAAGGGCGCAAAAATACATCCAGATCTCGGGTTTTACGAGTAGACATTGTTGTCGGGTTGTCCATCCAAGGCTCATGGAAAATGAAGCGGCAGGCGAGTACGTCAAATGGAAGATCTCACCAACGGCTTGCTAGCAGAATCACGAGTTGGCAGCACCTAAACTCAATTGTCTTGTCATATATAGTTCTGACTAATGGCTGAAGGCAGGTGTTTGAGTGTCAATTTATAATTGTACTGGAAAATACTAAGTACGTTATTTGACTACGGTTTTGTTCTGATTTCCACACAAACAATTATTTTAATGCCTGTGAGTCGTGTTTGTTGTTGTGCTAACTGCAATGACAAACCTACAGCATATCTCAAAAGTATCATTTTGTCAGAATCAAGTGGAGCAAAGTCAGATTAGTCCTGCCAATAGTTTTGTTTGTTCCTCTGGCTTCCCTTGAAGTCTGAGTAGCTACTCCCGGTGGTTAGAACTTCGGTGTGCGATGCAAACTTCTGTGAGGGTAACCCGAACCCAAATCGCTGGCGTTAGCGCTTTACGCACGCCAAGGGTGAATATCGTCAGATGTGCCAAGGCATCCCTAAGGACATAAATCCCAGTTTTGCGTTAAATTTTGAGATGCTGAGCGCCCGTACGCACTTACATTCACTGTGCTACCCCTACATATTTTGTAGGAAATAGGGCACGCTCTCGTCGCAAAGCATAACATTTTAGATTTCAAACGACATTTGATTACAGGCAAATAAGTTGCAATTCATTTAAATTGCATGTTTTCCATTAAGCTAACCTTTTGTCATTGATCGTTTGTCTTTACAGAATGAGTGAATGAATTTCAGCTCATCTGTCATCTTAAATTCTGGTGATTTATAGAAATAAACTGGAATATACGTAAAACAGATTGTATGAAATCAAAGAATATGTCAGCCAATTTGGGATTTTGGATTTTGGATAATGGAATTGACTCCACCCTAAAGGTGAGGAGCTTGAAGATGAGCGGATTTGGGATTGAAGAATTAATTTCGTCCTAAAAGGACGAGGCTTGTACCGACTAACCCCAATCTAAAATTTAAAATTTAAAATCTAAAATCATTTAGGTCAAACAAATGAATAACATACTACTTGTGGAGGATGACGAAGTTGATATTATGAATTTCAAACTAGCCTTCAAACAAATTAAGGTTACAAACCCACTTTTTGTTGCTGCCAATCAAATAGAACTACTAGCAATAAGAATTAATCGAAAAAAATTCTGTAAAGTAACCTTGAATTTTGCTAGATTTGAATATGCTTGAAATGGGAGGGATAGAGCTACTTTAAAAATGACGTTGCCATCCTCTTTGGAAAACAACTTATGTGGTAGTTATGATAACTTCAAACCAGGATAAAGGGGTGTAGAGACTTCTAAGCTCAATGTATCGCGAGTTTCAATAGCTTTATTAATCTCATGACAACACTAAAGAAATATTGGACATTGTGCAAAATGCCATCAGTTACCAATTTTTTTCCGGAATTTGAAGTTTGAGATGAGTAATTAGTCGTTGCTAGTTATCAAATGTTGATTATGTTACATCCGACAGCAACCATAAAATATAAAATAATTTCAACGTTATACGTCTGCTGCCAAGACATAAGAAATCATAAGAATAAAAACAATTTATTTAATGGCGATGGCTAAAAACAATGAAAGAAAAACTAAAGATTTTAATTATAGATGATGATGAAGTAGACCGGATGGCAGTGCGTTGTATCCTCAGCAAAACAGGCGTTGAAATGGAAGTATCTGAGGTGGGTGACTTAAGAAGTGCGATCGCTATTTTGAGTGATACTTTGTATGATTGCGTCTTTCTCGACTATTGTTTACCAGACCAAGACGGTTTCAGTCTACTCCAAAACCTGCGTTTAAACAATATCGAAGTGCCTGTTATCGTTTTGACAAGTGATGAAGATGAACAGATAGCAGTTGAATTGATGAAAGCAGGTGCTGCTGATTATATATCCAAGTCATCGAGTTTGTCATCAGAAATTTTGCTAAAGCTTTTGCGCAATGCGATCCGCGTTCACCGCGCAGAAATGCAAGTCGCCTTAGTGAATCAACAACTGCACCAAAGCAATGAACTTCTGATTCGTCAAAACCAGGAACTAGAAGTACAGCGACAACATATAGAGTTACAAAACATCAGACTCATCGAAGCGTCACACCTTAAGTCGCAGTTTATAGCAACAATATCTCATGAGTTACGGACTCCGATGAATGCGATCATTGGGTTTTCTCAGCTATTGTTACGTCCTAAGTTTGGTCAACTAACACATCAGCAAAAAGATATGCTAGAGCGTATCCTCAGTAACGCTAAGCACTTGCTGATGCTGCTGAACCAAGTTATTGACTTTTCTAAGCTAGAGCGAGGAAGCTTAGATTTAAAACCAGAAATATTTGATTTATCAAAGGTGGTCAATGCTACTGTGGAAGAGATGCGTTCTCTAGCACAGGAGAAAAATCTGTCTTTATTCATTCAAATGGACTTGCAAAACTCTTTGATGTTCAATGATCCAACACGTATACGGCAGATTTTAACCAACCTGCTTTCAAACGCCATCAAGTTTACAGAGTCTGGCTGTATAAAAGTTGAAGTGAAGGAACTGCCAGAACTAAAAGTGGAGATTGCAGTTCATGATACTGGCATAGGTATTGCTCCTGCGGATTTACAAAAGATTTTTGAACCGTTTCGGCAAGTGGATCAAAGTCTGACTCGCAAATATTCTGGTACAGGTGTGGGTTTGCCAATGATCAAAGCGTTGCTGCAAACGATGGGTGGTAACATCAGCGTGGAAAGTCAGTTGAATAATCATTCAGTCTTTCGGATTCAACTACCACGTCATATATCATCCTCAAGCCAAGAAGCTTCAGATGGAACATCAAACTTTACTCATGCTTCAGCCAGAAAACATTTTTGGAGACAGCAAGCAATTCCTTGTTTTGCTACTGAAGGTGCACACAGTAACAGTAGAGATAATTAACGTTCTCCCCCAAACTTAAGTTTGGGGGATGGTTGGGCTGATCCAGCCTATGTACAGGTTTAGCTTGTTAAAATAAATGGTTATGCTAGCACAAGACAATTCTCAAGTCGAATATATACTTGCTGTTGATGATAATCCCGATAATCTGATCTTACTTGAAACAATTTTAGAGAGTGAAGGGTATAAAGTTGAGTTAATCTCCAATGGTATGCATGCTCTGGAGCAAATTGCCCAAGATCCACCAGACTTAATTTTACTAGATGTCATGATGCCAGAAATGGATGGCTATGAAGTGACACGCCGCATTCGTCAAAATCGAGAAATATCATACATTCCTATACTGTTGATAACAGCCTACCATGATGCGAGTGTTGTCGAAGGCTTAGATGCAGGAGCAGATGATTTTATTCGCAAACCATTCGATCATGAAGAGTTACTGGCAAGAGTACGATCAATGCTACGCCTCAAGCACAGTATTGATGAACAACGAAAAATGGCACGCCAACGAGAGGACTTTGTTTCACGTCTGACTCACGATTTGCGAACCCCGCTAGTAGCCGCAGATCGGATGCTTCATTTGTTTCATCAAGAACTCTTTTGTGCTATTTCGCCAGACATGAAAGAGGCGATATTCGCCATGATTCGCAGCAACCAGAACTTGTTGGAAATGGTGAACAACCTCCTAGAAGTCTACCGCTTTGAGGCAGGTAAAAAAAATCTGCAACTTGAAACCTGCAATCTGCGGCAAATCGTAGAAGAAATTGTTCAAGAACTCACTCCTCTGGTGCTTGAGAAGGGGTTAACTATCAATATAGACTCTAGCAACTTAGATCAAAAAGACGAAACAGCAGGTGTGGTTAAAGGCGATCGCTCAGAATTACGACGAGTCACAGCCAATTTAGTTGGAAATGCCATTAAATTTACAGATACAGGAAGTGTCAACATTCGTGTATCTGAAACACCTGTCGGACCTGAAGGTAATACTTGGGTGATCATTGAAGTCCAAGATACAGGATTTGGCATCGCTCCGGAAGATCAAGCAACAATTTTTGAGCGGTTTCGTCAGGGTAAAAATAAGCGTGCTGGCAGTGGCTTGGGATTGCATCTGTCGCAGCGTATCATTGAATCACATAAGGGAACAATTGACGTTTTTTCTGAACTTGGTAAAGGCAGTCTATTTACTGTACGTCTGCCGAAATAAGCTTCACAGGACTTACGCAAAATCACGTAGTTGTGTCATTGCGACATCAGGAAGCAATCTCACAATCAAGTTCATTAGTAACTCGTGCGTAAGTCCTAGTTAAGCTATTTTCATTTCTAAGTTGCTTACTCCCTGTAAAGTGCGATCGCACTTTACGGGGATATATATTAAGTTTTATGCCGATAGGTTGACAAAACTTTACATTAACACCGATGGGAAATACTGCATTTGGAAGGTGATTTTTAGAAATTTTGACCAATATAATGTTCTCAATAGTTCGGGATTCCCGAGTTTACTAGAAAATCTAGTAAAGTTATACTACTATTGACAACTCAAAGAGTAAAGAGTGAATGTCCCTAGTTTGTCAACCCCAAATCTGAGTGACGCCTGAGAAGTTAAGTAACTAATAGCTTATAACATCACTTTTTGACTTGTCGCTGGTGGTCTAAATCTCTTGGAAAAACAATAAGCACATGACTACACCTACACCTACTCGCGGTCAAGTAGAAAGAACTTTAGCACAACGTATTCAAGCCTTGTATCGTGACCAGCTCGGTCATCAGCCTAGCAAAATCACTTGTCAACTATCGGATCAGAATGTCGTAATTATCATAGAAAATTCTATCACTAAACCAGAAAAATTGCTGCTTAAAACAGGTAACCAAGAATTAGCCGAGGAAGTTCGCTCAGATTTGGATGATGCAATTGCGCCACAACTCAAGGTATTGATTGAAGAAACTTTGAATGTTACAGTGATAGAACTCTTAAGTGATGCTACGTTAGAGACTGGTCGTACTGGCATTATTGCTATTTTGACAGATTCACCGACTATCCGCATTGCGACATCTGACTCTAACAAACTTAGTACAAAAACTTCATTTGATATTAAGTAACACTCCAAAGTCAGCGTGATCTGCTTAATCTTGACAGAGATTATAAGCTGAAGCTGGATTCAACTCTTTACATAGGTAATGGCTAACAAGAGCTTCTAGATCCTCTATCATGTAGGGTTTACTGATGTAGTCGTTAAAACCTGCACTCAAAATGCGTTCTCTATCGTCTGTACTCGCTAATGCTGTTACCGCAATAACTACAATATGACTGGTTAGAGGTTCTTGTTTTAGAGAACGCACTATATCCATGCCACTAAGACCTGGTAATAAAATATCTAGCAGTATGATGTCTGGCTGATATTCTTTTGCAACAAGTAATGTTGTTAAACCATCGTTTTGACGAATAAGCTCACAACCTAGCGACTCAAGAGTATAACTCAATAGCAGTAGGTTATCCTCATTATCTTCCACCGCTAATATTAAGGGTGGTTGAGAATTGTGCTTTTTCTGATGACTGAATAATTGTGCCTGCTTCATGTCTTCTCCAGAAGATTCATGTAAAACTCATCATCTGTCTTGAGAAAATAAACGAGGCACTCCGTAAGCGGTTATCTAGCGCTCACATTAGACTGGCTCGTGTCTCAACTGTACCAAGTTGATTATCTTTACTCACTTAATGAACTTTAAGGAAAAAATACCTCAAGCTTAAGAAGTGAGAATACACTTCCTCATTATAGGCAAAATTGAAAATATGATAGCTAGTAAACTTATAGGCACTAAATATATTTAACAATTTTTTAATGTGATACCCTGAAATATACATGTCTGCATTGCTGTATATGATACAAAGTTCATCACATTATTTAGTAAGTATTGGGTTATAAGCGTATGGGTGTAGGCGGCAAAGTGTTACACCTTTAAGCTTGTCATTTTTTGTGATTGTATAAAAATAAAAACTTTTTCTAGAGCCTTGACATACTTTGTAGTAAATATGTAGTATAAAAGTGTCAAGAAACAAAAATAGAAAATTTATAAACTAGATTAGCCTAGTACCTCGGGCGCGCAAATAAAGGTACCATACCCAAGGCGATTGCCTAGCGTCTACAAGGAGGAGCAAAAAGCTTATGATGTAAGCATGCGTGTTAGCGCACCGTGCCGTAGCCAGCGAATGCGTGAATTCCGCCGCCAAGCACTAATCTCTTCTCAGGGTACAGTTCCTTTCAAGTGAGAAACAATGACTGTAGCAACTTACACGTAAGTAGTTTATATTACGATAAAACTTTTGCCAAATCTCCTATATCAGGAGATGACAACTCCACCACTGCTGGACAACTGACAATATGGACTTTGAATACTATAGAAATGACGAAGGCGCTCCTGCTAATAGTAACCGTCAAAGTTTACTAGCAAGTGGCTGGCGACCATTCCATAGAGAGTTGGACTGGGAGTTTGTGTGGCAACTGTTGTGTCACGACAGGCAAGAATTTACGCAAAAAAGTTTTAATTTAGCAAGTAATTTCGCTGAGATATTAGGACGTCATAATTATACTTGGTGGGCTAATTTATTAAGTGTTGTCTCTGATAATACTCGTTATGAAGTAGAAAAATATTGGAATTACATCACACCCGATCCTCTGTCACCAGACTATCGTTACAAAGATATTTTAAGTACCGAAACGCCTATCGTCCAATTTGTCAGCCGCAACAGCATTCCAATTGATTATGTTCTGAATCGTCTTCAAGAAATTACTGTATTGCGCGTTTTAGATGTATTGGGATGTCCTGACATAATCACACAATATTATTTGGAACGAGATTTTTATTTTCCCGTTGAAAAATTTGTAAACTGGGAGCGTTTGGACGTTCTTAACACCGTTTATGCTTATTGGTCAAAAAATGACGTTTGGTTACAAATAAACTCTTTTGACAGAGGACGACGACAGTATACTTTATTAGCAAAAAATCTCGCTCCACTCGTTAACAAAGCGACACATGATTTAGCAATTATGCTGAGTGGATATCAAACTCGTGTGGGTAAACTTTACAGTCAGTTTCCGATTCGGAGTTTTCCTGAAGATATTCAAAACTTTACTGATTTAGTACAGCAGGCAATTCTGAATCAGAAGCAGTTAGCAGTTTTGGTACATGGAGAACCAGGTACAGGTAAAACCGCATGGACACAAGCAGTTGCTAAAGAGATTTTAGTACCTTTAGGGTATGTGATTTTTATTTTGGATCATGATGCGATCGCCAACTTTGTCCCACCCACATATCTAGAAAGAATTTGCATCATTATTAACGAGGCAGATAACTTAGCACAAAATCGTGCTACCGAAGTAGCGCAGTACAATAACAAAACCGAACATATATTGAGTTTACTAGACGGCACGCTGTACCAAAGTGTTATTGATGATTCTGGTATTCATATACAGCAGCAGTTAGTTGTGTTGATGACTTGTAACACCACAGAAAGATTAGATCCAGCAATGCTACGTAAGGGGAGAGTGGATTTAATGTGCGAGTTTACGCAACGATTTGTTTGAAGATGGTTTTTGATGATTGGATTAGCAAGCAAATTCTTGAGTGGTAAATATCTGGAATTTGTCTCGAAGGTTTTGTATAAACTATGAAGTGAGTGTCTTCCTAGACAATAACCCAATACCGTTGCTGTTAAGGATTATTTTTGATTTCACACGTGTAGAGACGTTGCCCTTCGGGTATCTCCTTCGGAGACGCTTCGCGAACGCCAGTCGCCTGCTGAGGGAAACCCTCCCGCAGCGCTGGACTCACATGCAACGTCTCTACAGAGGTTATCATTCTTGCTCCACTCGCAATGATATACCTTGAAATTTTTACGCCGACTTAACTTAGCAGTTTGCAGTTGGATGAATACGCCATTGTATGAACTCAGGTAGGCAATGCCCACCCTACCAAAATATGTATTTCAATAAGTTTCAAAGCAATAAAACCATGAAAATTCAACAACTGATTTTAGAAGCACTTAACCTTCCTACGAACGCTATTACCTATCATGTTAGTCAGGAATTAGCAGCGTTTTATCCTAAAAAAGCGTTGCTGGAAGCGAGCGATTCTGCATTTGATGTCCAAAGTTACGCCCAGGCAAACTTCTGTACTATTAAGTATGACACCTCTATCTACAACCAAATTATTTCTGGTTGGGATGGCATGGAAAACAAAATTTACAATTCGACTGAAAATGCCAGCTTTGAGGTGACATGGGAAGAACAGAAACTCGATATCCTACTCATAAGTTTTCAGGAGGGTTATTGTAAAACCAGATATCACTGGATTTTGGCTGAAAGTAAAGATATCGCTCAAAAGTTTTTTGCCGCAGTTTGTGAGTGGAACTCCGAAATCAGAAGTGAAATTTTAGTGTTTGAAGAAGGCTATTGGTCGAAAAATGAAGAGTTGTTTGAGTCTATTCAGAACGCGACTTTTGATAATCTGATTTTGCCAAGCACTCTTAAACAAGAACTTCAAGATGACTTGACAAACTTTTTTGCTTTGCGAGAAACTTACGAAGCTTACGGTTTACCTTGGAAGCGAGGAATTTTATTTATTGGCTCTCCAGGAAATGGCAAGACTCACGCAGTCAAAGCTTTGATTAATAAAATGCAGCAGCCTTGCTTATACGTCAAAAGCTTCAAATCGGAGTATAGTAATCCTCACCACAATATTCGTCAAGTCTTTCGGCAAGCACGACAGTCTGCACCCTGTCTTTTAGTCTTAGAAGATCTTGATTCTTTAGTAGAAGGAGAAAATCGTTCGTTCTTTTTGAATGAACTTGATGGTTTTGCCACAAATCTTGGAATAGTCATATTAGCCACAACTAACCATCCAGATCGTATAGATCCAGCAATTTTAAATCGTCCTAGTCGTTTTGACCGTAAATATTACTTTGAGTTGCCAGCTTTGTCAGAACGCTTAGCCTATATCAACTTGTGGAACGACAGATTTAAACCGACAATGCGCTTGTCTGAAGCCACAATCTCTCAAATTGCCGAGATGACAAATGGCTTCTCCTTCGCTTACCTCAAAGAACTATTTGTCTCATCTATGATGCTTTGGATGCAAGGGATGGAAGCAGGTGGAATCGATAAAAGCATGATTTCACTAGTTGCTGTTTTGCGACAACAAATGAGCAGTGCAACTGGTGAAAACACAGCCGCAGTAAGTACAGCATAATTCTGTCACCACCACAACTGATGTTGATGAAAATTAATCGTTTTGAAGATGCAAGTCAATTTTACGAGCAAGTGAAAGACTACTTGCTCAATCACGAAGCATTGCATAACGTGCAGCTTGCACTTTGCAACAGTTTGATTCAAAATCCCGAACACTTCGACGAAAAGCCCTATTTGACAACTGTTGAAGTAGACGGAGATGTTATTGCTGTGGCGATGAGAACACCTGGGCGAAAATTGCTGTTGTCAAAGATAGAGGATTTTGGGAGTATAGAAATCATCGCCCAAGACATACGCCAGACTCAAGAATCATTGTCACGAGTCAATGCTCCCACTGCTGAGGCAAAAGCTTTGGTGGAAGCTTGGCATTCCTTAACTGGTCAATCCTACCATCTAAAAATGGCTCTGCGTGCTTTTCAATTGGAGCAAGTGCAGCCGATTCCCAAAACAACAGGTGAGTTACGTATTGCTAGTGAGAGCGATCGCCAAGTTCTCATCCCTTGGTATGAAGCCTTTGCACTGGAAGCCTTGGGCACTGTTGAGTCAGAAGCTGAACGCAAAGTAGAGCGCCTTTTGGATCGAGGTATTGCTTACATTTGGGAAGATGAAATCCCTGTTTCAATGGCGTGCCATGTTCGTGTAATGCCCAACGGTGCAGCGGTGGGTTTAGTTTACACACCACCAGAACACCGCAGAAAAGGTTACGCTAGTGCTTGTGTGGCGGCTTTGAGCCAAACTTTACTGAATCAAGGGCATCGATATTGCTGCTTGTTCACTGATTTGGCAAACCCGACTTCTAATCACATTTACCAGGCGATCGGTTACCAGCCTGTAGGTGATTTGTCTGAGTATTCTTTCACTGAAAACACTAGCTGATGTCACAGCATAATTCCGTCACTATTACTGATGTAGAAGCCGCCGCCAAGCGTTTAGCTGGTATTGCTCACCGCACCCCAGTTCTTACTTCCAGAACTGTGAATGAGCGCACCAACGCTCAAGTGTTTTTCAAGTGCGAGAACTTCCAGCGCACCGGATCTTTCAAATTTAGAGGTGCATACAATGCACTATCACAGTTGTCTGAAGAACAAAAGCAAAAAGGCGTCTTGACTTTTTCTTCTGGGAATCATGCTCAAGCAACAGCACTTGCTGGACAACTGCTAAATATTCCTATTACTATCGCGATGCCTGAGGATGCTCCAGCCGTCAAGTTATCTGCGACTCGTGGGTATGGCGGTGAGGTGGTTTTGTATAACCGCAAGCAAACCAACAGAGAAGAATTAGCCCAAACTCTATTAACTGAGCGAGGAGGTGTGATGATTCCTCCTTACGACCATCCTCACATCGTAGCCGGACAAGGTACAGCTGCCAAAGAACTTATTGAGGAAGTTGGTGAACTAGACTTGCTGCTCGTTTGTTGCGGTGGTGGTGGATTACTTTCTGGTTCCGCCATTGCAACCAAAGCCGTATTACCCAAGTGTCGGGTGATAGGAGTAGAACCAGAACTTGCTGACGATGCGACACGTTCCTTTCACACCAAAACTCTACAAACTGTCAATAATCCAGAAACCATTGCTGACGGTGCTCGTACCCCTTATTTAGGTAAAATAACTTTGCCACTGGTGCTACATTATGTCGATGATATGGTCACGGTATCAGAAGAAGCGATTCTACGCACCATGTTCTTTTTATGGGAACGCCTCAAAATTGTTATTGAACCGACTGGGGTGTTAGCCGCAGCGGCTTTGTTGGAAGGAGTGGTGAAAGTACCGGGGGCTAGGGTTGGTGTAATTATTAGCGGTGGAAATGTGGATTTAGCGAAAGTCGGGCAATTGTTTATTAAGTAAAGAGTAGGTAGGAAAGCTTAACTAAACAGCATGACATCTGTAAGAAGAACAATGCAAAATTCAGGAGTCAGAATTGTGACTCCCACAACCAAACAAACCAAGTTGTCAGATTTGGAATCCCACGGCTTGAGCGCTCCGAATGAGCGTAAGCGAACGCTAATGCGGAGCGCTAAGGGCGATTTCCGCAGCCGTGGGAGGATGTCAACTAATTATTCAATAATATGGAAGTAATAGGCAGCTACAAGGAAATTGATAGCCAGTAGCAACACTGCCCAACCTACACGAAAGGTATAAGGAGCTTTAGCTCCACTTTTAGCAACGTCTTCGCCTACTTTTGCAGCAGTAGCATTAGCAGCAGCTGTCTTAGCATTAGCAGTCATTGTGTTCTCTCCTATTTAAAGACTTCTTAACAAATACCAAAGAGCTGTCATATATTGCCAGATTCTTCAAGAATATTTTTGTAGACTTTGCAGCACAAATCAGCAAAAATAAACAAAATGTAGCACAAAGTCTTTTTTAGGATGGTTTAATGGTGGGTACTTTACTCCTCGACGCCTGCGTGATAAGAACTGCGAACTAGAGGACCAGAACGAACATGGCTAAATCCCATTTCTTGTGCTGTATTGCCTAATTGATCGAATTCTTCAGGTGTCCAATATTTTTGGACGGGCAAATGTTCCAAGGAAGGACGCATATACTGACCGATTGTGATGCGATCGCACCCCACTTTGCGAAGATCCACCATTGCCTCAACAACTTCCTCAACTGTTTCCCCGTGTCCCAGCATCAACCCTGACTTGGTGGGAATGCAAGAGTCGATTTCTTTAACGACTTGCAACACAAAAAGCGAGCGATCGTATTTCGCTCCTCGGCGGACTGGTCCTTGTAACCGTTGGACCGTCTCAATATTGTGATTAAAACAGGCTGGTTTCGCCTTCACTACCTTATATATACGCTCACGTTGACCTTGTTGTCCAGCACCCGCACCACCCCAGAAATCTGGTGTCAATACCTCAATTTGAGTTTCTGGGTTTAGCTGTCGGATAGTTTGCATTGTCTTGACAAAATGACCTGCTCCTTGATCTGGCAAGTCATCTCGTGCTACAGAAGTCAGCACAACATAACGTAATCCTAAAAGCTGCACTGCTTGTGCCACTTTTTGCGGTTCTTCAGAGTCAAGAGGCATGGGTGCATGACCTTTATCGACTTGACAAAATGCACAAGCTCTGGTGCAGGTTGCACCCATAAGTAAGAAAGTTGCAGTTTTTTGAGAGTAACACTCCCCTCGGTTCGGACACCGTCCCTCTTCGCAAATCGTGTGAATTTGGTGCTGCTTGATAATACGCTGTACTGTAGAAAGTTCGCTGGCTTTACCTATTGAACGACGCAACCACGTAGGCATTGCCCTGATCTGAGATTTCAGTTCGGCTTTTTGTGAAGAAGTCATAAGCATTTAACTGATGGGGAGTTTGAAGGGCTATAAGTCCCGCATTATAACGGTACTCCGTTTAGTGCCGGGATACATCGGTCCCTCATGGAAAAAAGAGGTATGGCGCGGAGCTTACGGTGAAGAAGTTAAAAGTTATATTAAATACAATTTAATGTTCTTTATCCGAGAATTTACTCTCCCCTAAATTAAGAAAAGATTGAGTATAGTGTGTTAATTGGCGAAACCACTCTCTCAACCTAAAGTATTTATTACACCAAACACTCGTGGGAACTCATAAAATTCTAGTTATCGATGACACTACAGTTGTCCGGGTAAAAGTACGGGAAATGTTACCACAAGGCAACTTCCAGGTATTGGAAGCAAGAGATGGTCTTGAAGGATTGAATCTTATCCGTCAAGAAAAACTCAGCCTGATTCTGCTGGATTTTGTGCTACCTAAAGTGAGTGGCTGGGAAGTTTTTCAGGAGATTCAATCCCAGCCAGATCTAAAAAAAATTCCTCTGCTCATTATGTCTGGTCGTAAACAAGAGGTGATGGAAAAAATCCCAGAACCCTTTGAGTATTTTGAATTTATCGAAAAGCCTTTTGACCAAAAGCAACTTATTGACGCTGTCAAATCAGCAATGAAAAAGGCTAAACAGCCACGTCAAGAACCAGTTGAGCTTTTAACAGTATCTACTACTATTGAAAAAACGGAAACTTCCAGTCAGGAGACATCAACTACTGACATTCAAATATTAAATCAAAAAATCGCCAGCATGCAAACAGAAATAGATAGTCTAAATAAACAGCTAGCTAAAGTTATGAGGTTTCTTCAACAGAGAATTAAATAATAAAAAATACTTAGAGGATGTTTGAAAAGTCATTGGCGAATATAATTCGCTACTACACAAGCAAAGTCCCTTCGGGTATCTGCTGCACGCCTACGCTACTTTGTAAGTCCCAAAGGGACACGCTTACGCGAAGGCTCAAGCCGCATGCGCTTGCGCTTACGCAGTCGCCGTGAGAGCGCAAACCCTCCTGTAGCGCTGTCTCACCACCTACGTGGACTAATGAAAAATAAGGGGTTTAGTGAACCTGCGGAGGCAGGTTTTGTCTGTGTCGCTGCGATTTCTAATCGCCAGGATATATGAAAATAAACTTTTAAAACATTCTCTTAGAAAAGTATCGTCACTTTTTGAGCTAGCTGTGGAATGTGATGCACAAGATTTTGTTGGTAGTTGCGCTTATGCACAACTACCAAAACACGACTAACTTACTGGTTGTTCATTGCACTTACTTGAGTGGTCACAACTGCTGTCGGTTGCAAAATTGAAGTATGAGCGATGGAATTGTTAGCCAGAGTAAATATCGGATTTGACAAGATTCCAGCGATGGAAGTAGCGACTAATGTCGCGATCAACCCCACCTGTAAAGGTCTATATCCCGGCAAATTCCAACTTACTTCTGGATAATTCTTCACTACCTCAGACATTTCATGAGTTTCTTTAACGACCATCATCCTAACTACGCGGATGTAGTAGTAGATGGAGACGACAGTGGTGACTAAGCCCAGTAAAACTAACCAGTACAATCCAGCCTGCCAACCTGCCCAGAACAGGTAAATCTTACCGAAAAATCCGGCTAGTGGTGGAATACCACCCAAGGACAGTAGGGAAATACTTAACCCCAGTGTCAGGAGTGGATCTTTGTGATACAAACCAGAGTATTCCACAATTTGGTCAGTTCCTGTGCGCAGGGAGAACAGAATCACGCAGGTAAAGCCGCATAAATTCATGAACAGGTAGACCAGCAGATAAAATACCATGCTGGCATATCCTGCTTGTGTGCCTGCAACTAAGCCAATCATGACGAAGCCGGCTTGACCGATGGAAGAATACGCCAGCATCCGTTTCATGCTGGTTTGAGCAAGGGCGACGACGTTACCCAATATCATACTCAGGACCGCAAGGGCGGTGAAAACAAACTTCCATTCGTCAGCAACCAGAGGGAAGGCTGTTGTCAGCAAGCGAATCGCTAAAGCAAACCCAGCTGCTTTGGAACCAACTGATAAAAACGCAATCACTGGCGTGGGTGCGCCTTCATAAACGTCTGGTGTCCATTGGTGGAAAGGTGCAGCGGAGATTTTGAAGCCAATACCTGCAATTACGAAAACTAAAGCAATCACTAAACCTAGAGATTGACCAAAACCAGATATGGCAATTTCGCTTGCGATCGCACTCAGTTCGGTTTCTCCACCTGATAAACCGTACAACAGCGAAACTCCATACAAAAACACTGCTGTACTCGAAGCACCAATCAACAGATATTTCAGCGCTGCTTCGTTAGAGCGGGGGTCACGCTTGGTGTAACCTGTGAGCAAATAAGAGGAAATACTCAGGCATTCTAGAGAGATGAAAATCATCACCAACTCACTAGCCCCTGATAGGAACATTCCTCCCAGAGTAGCAGTTAACAAAATCGCGATGAATTCGGCTAAAGCGGTACCACTTTGTTCAATGTAGCGAATCGACATCAAAATGGTGACAGCGGCAGTTAATGCTATGAGAGCGCGAAAGACGATACTCAGATCGTCACCATTAAAGGCACCGCCAAAAGAGATCGGATTTATATTTTCCCATTCAAACAACAGGGCGACGACAGAAGCAAGTAAACCTGCAATTGCTAGATATCCAATCCAGCGTGAGGACGTCCGCCCTAAAATCAAATCAACAATCAAAACTCCCAAGAGGGTGACAATCACAATCCCCTCTGGCAGAATTGTTCCAGCGTTCAGCTGCGATGCGAGATTAGCAAAATCCATGAGCTGTATTGGTTTTGGCTATCAGACATAATGGTCTAACTGTGTTCATTCTATTGTCTTTTACTCGCGTTGCATTCACTCATGTATCAGGTGAGTGGCACCATCAGATTAAATTATGTTTAAGTTTAGTCAGCGCGATTGAAAAAATTGTTCTCATAAAATTAAGCAGACCAGCCATAGACTAATCTGCTTGCATACAAAGTGGTGGCAACAGTTTTTTATAAACTGTTCATTCCGTTAGATATTAAGTTTCGCTTTGCAAATGCTTTTTGTGCCTATTGGCGACAGACCGTGAAGCTTGATTCATCAATCATTTCAGCCCTTAATAGCGTCCCTTACCAGAATATCCACCGTTGCTTCGGTTCCCCCAGTTACCACCACCAGAGCGACCATCTTTTTCCTCACGTGGCCTTGCTTTATTGACTTTCAGCACACGATCCATCCACTCAGCACCATCTAGAGCTTCAATGGCTTTGTCCTCCGCTTGTTCTGAGTCCATTTCTACGAAACCAAAACCACGTAGGCGACCAGTTTCCCGGTCAGTGGGCAATTGAACTCGCTTTACGGTACCATACTCAGAAAAGACTTTGCTGAGGTCTTCTTGGGTAACGCTGTAGGATAGGTTACCTACGTAAATTGACATGAAATTCTCCAGAGTCCGATAGAAACAGATGTATATCCGGAGAGCCGCTTGCAGTTTTTCATCATGACAAGGTTTGAATCGCCGAATTTACCTCTTCAGACCTAATTTTATCACAACTGTATTTAAAAAAAGGTTAAATCTATTCTTTTGTGTTGATTTCAAATATTCTCTTTTACTATATTCTATGTATCAGCCATCACTTACTTAAATACTTCTTAGGACAGATGACTATATGACATTTTTATGTAATTTCTCTTTGAGAAAGTGAATGAATACATAGCAAGAAGAAGCAAGGTATTGTAAGCTTAATTTTTGTTTTTAAGAATTTATTGGAATTTAAACTAATTTGACTTATAAAGCCGCCAAACCCCTATTCAGAGAGCTTTTTCTAATTTATAGGCTTGTTCTGATTCCGAAATATAAAATGTTTGTAACATTTGGGCTGAATTAAAGTTTAGTCTCAACTCCTGCGAATTTAGATTTACACAAAAAATTCCTGTGAATGAAGAAAAACTGAAAGTAGAAGTCGCTCCACCAAGTCAGCTTATACCCTTTCACAAAAATGCTGATACATTTGACTCCCCCAACTTGCCCAACTTGCCCAACTCCCCCACTTACCTATATGTATCAATTTTCAAGTGAAACGGTATTAGGGGCTTGCCGCAGAGTAGAACACGTAGACGCCCTCCGGTGGGGTGCTTTACGTAGAGTATAAATGAGAGTTTGAGAAAGTTTTTGCGTAAATCCTATAAAATAACGTCACCAAGACAAAATGCTTCTATCGTTTTTTGTCTAGGAAGTTAATTCATACCCCGGATTACAAATGGTGTTAAATTTGATTTCATTTTGGCATAATCGACACAAATCTAGTTGTTATGTAATTCTATAACAATTCAACTTGAGGGATTTTGAAAACAGTAGTCGCCAATTATGCCGATCATAAGTTAAAGATTGAAATAACTAGAAACTCACACACCCACTGTCCCTACCTTCCATCTGGGAGGTAATTGTGCTAAGCATCGGCGACTTTCGCCATTGCGGGCAGTTTGTGTAAGGATAAAATCACAGATCGCTCAGCGTGAGGTTTTAGCTTAACCGATACGCTCTTAACGATTTAATTGACTGTTTAGCTTAGCAGCTATTCTTTGTTTGAAATTTCCATGTCAACTCTTGTCATCGTCGAATCTCCGACCAAAGCTCGTACCATTCGCAACTACCTGCCAAGAGACTACCGGGTGGAAGCGTCTATGGGTCATGTACGTGACCTTCCTCAATCAGCAACTGAAATTCCCGCCAATGTCAAGGGGGAGAAATGGGCACAACTCGGGGTAAATGTAGACGCCGACTTTGAACCGCTGTATGTCGTCCCTAAAGATAAAAAGAAAGTTGTCACTCAGCTCAAAGACGCCCTTAAAGATGTAGATGAACTGATTCTGGCAACGGATGAAGACCGGGAAGGTGAAAGCATCAGTTGGCATTTATACCAGTTGCTCAAGCCAAAAGTTCCTACAAAGCGGATGGTGTTTCACGAAATTACCTCTGACGCCATCAAGAAAGCCTTGAAAAACTGCCGCAATATTGACGAACAGCTAGTTCGTGCTCAAGAAACGCGGCGGATTTTGGATAGACTTGTGGGCTATACCCTGTCTCCCCTGCTGTGGAAAAAAATCGCTTGGGGACTATCTGCTGGACGTGTACAGTCTGTTGCTGTGCGGCTGTTGGTCAACCGGGAACGTCAACGCCGTGCTTTCCGCCAAGGTTCTTACTGGGACTTGAAAGCAACGTTAAATCCCCCTGATTCTCCCAAAGCACAATCATTTACTTCCCAACTGGTAACACTGGGAGGAACAAGGCTGGCGAATGGCGGTGATTTTGATGCCGCCACAGGGAAAATCCCCTCAGATCGCAATGTTATCTTGCTCAATCAAGAGCAAGCACAAGCCCTGAAAGAACGTCTAACAGGAAAAACTTGGAAAGTCACAGACCTTGAGGAACGTCCTGTTACGCGTAAACCCGCGCCACCTTTTACCACCTCGACTCTACAGCAGGAATCTAACCGCAAACTGCGCCTTAGCGCACGGGACACAATGCGAGTTGCCCAGAATTTGTACGAACAAGGATATATTACCTATATGCGTACAGATTCGGTGCATTTGTCGGATCAGGCGATCGCCGCCGCCCGTGACAGTGTAGACAAACTTTACGGCAAAGATTACCTCAGTCCTCAACCGAGGCAATACACCACCAAATCCAAAGGCGCACAAGAAGCCCACGAGGCAATTCGCCCCGCAGGTAGTACCTTCCGCACTCCCCAAGAAACAGGCTTAAGCGGTCGGGAGTACCAAGTGTACGACCTGATTTGGAAGCGTACCGTCGCCAGCCAAATGGCAGACTCTCGCCAAACTCAAATTATCATGCAACTGCTCGTGGAAGATGCTGGTTTTCGCTCTTCTGGCAAACGCATCGACTTTCCGGGATTCTTGCGCGCTTATGTGGAAGGTTCTGACGATCCAGAGGCGGCGCTGGAAGACCAAGAAGTCATCTTGCCTAATCTAAAAGTGGGGGATAGTCCCAAATGCACTGATTTAGAAGCAGTTGGTCACGAAACCCAACCTCCAGCGAGATACACCGAAGCAACCTTGGTGAAAACTCTCGAAAGCGAAGGCATTGGGCGTCCCAGCACCTACGCTAGCATCATTGGCACCATTATTGATAAAGGTTATGCCCAATTGGTGAGTAATGCTCTGGTACCCACCTTTACTGCTTTTGCCGTCACAGAACTGTTGGAAAAATATTTTCCTGATGTTGTTGATCCCAGCTTTACCTCTAAGATGGAGCAAACCCTGGATGACATTTCCACAGGTGAAGCTCAGTGGTTACCCTACCTCAAGGAATTCTATTTGGGAGACAAAGGTTTAGAAACCTTGGTAAAGGAACAGGAAAGCCAAATAGATGCCAATGTTGCCCGGACAGTGGAACTAGAAAACCTAGATGCCAAAGTCCGCATTGGTAAGTATGGTGCTTATATAGAAAAAGAGAATGGTGATGGTGTTGTCACCGCTTCCATTCCCAAAGACCTGACTCCTGCTGATCTTGACCCCGAAAAGGTAGAAACACTGCTGCGGCAAAAAATTGTCGGCCCAGACGAACTAGGTATTCATCCAGAAACGGGTGAAACAATTTACGTCAAAATCGGTCCTTACGGCCCCTACGTACAATTAGGAGATAAAACAGAGGAAAACTCAAAACCCAAACAAGCTTCCTTACCCAAAGGAATAACGTCAGAAAATGTCACCCTTGAGACAGCTATTGGTCTTTTGTCACTACCGCGAACACTGGGGGTTCATCCACAAACAGGCGCTCAAATCCAAGCCAATTTAGGACGCTTTGGACCTTACGTTGTTCATAATCAAACTGGTGAAAAAGATTACCGTTCCCTGAAAGCTAGTGATGACATATTGACAATTTCCTTAGGACGTGCATTGGAACTGTTGTCTGAACCGAAAAAAGGACGCAGCACCAGAAACAGTAAGTCAAAGGCGGCTGAACGGGAATTAGGTGCTCACCCAGAAGATGGTGAACCAGTTAATATCTACAATGGCCCCTACGGGCCTTACATTAAGCACGGCAAAACTAATGTGAGCATTCCAGAAGGTATATCCGTAAGCGATGTGACTCTTGCTTCAGCCCTGGAGTGGTTAGCATCCAAAGCATCAACAGCAAAATCGACTCGGAAAACTACAACGAAATCAAGCAGTTCTAGCTCTAAATCAAGGACTAAATCGTCAACTACCACCGCAAAAAAAACAAAAAAGGCTAGTTAAGCTAAGAGGTTGACATCATCGAGTCGTATGAACGTTACGAGCTAAATGTTTGATGAATGGCGATCGCATGATTGCGCGGGCTTTGCCCCATCGCGGAGCGCGCCCTACGCCCCAAAGGGGCGCAGCGACTTTGCCCCAAATCTTCGATTTGGGGAGGGGGTTTCCTCCAGAAACCCCCGCTCGCGTGTACGGGCGATCGCTACTCATATAGCGCGAAAATGTTTGATGACACACAAAGAGCGCCCCTTTGGGGCGCTCGCCCTCAGAATCCAGCATAAAGGCGTTAATTATGTACAGAAGAAGGATAAATGCTTTTGTTTACAAGCGCTTGCCAACTTTAAATACACAAAAACAAAAGAATTCATAAAAATGAAAAAATCTTGAACTCCCTTAAGTTCTATACCCATCAAACCTTCCTTAGTAAGATGCGGTCTGTAACAGGGATGATATGATACTCTAAAATGTAGAAGAGAAAACAACATCAAATTGTCACGTATTCACAGAGTGTAAACTATCATAGTATTAAGCTGAGGGTGCAAAAATACTCTGGTTTCTCCGTGAAAAATTATAAACATAGTTGGTAGTATCTCGGGAGCGGTCAGTTCAATGGACTATATAGAAAAGGTGCTAGAAAAGCTAAAGGATTTGGCACGCAAGCTCATAGAAGCTCTTTTGGGACCAGAAGCGGAACCGGAACCAGAACTGATTCCGATTCCAGTTGATGATCGTTCACGCCGTCGATAAGAAGCTAACCGTGCTAGATTTAACCGATCGCCCCATAAGTATTCTGGTACTGCATGGACCAAACCTGAATTTACTGGGACAGCGAGAGCCGGGCATATATGGTTCGTTGACATTGGCTGAAATTGATCGCTCCTTAGAACAAGAAGGAGAAAAATTACAGGCAAAAATCTCTCATCTACAATCAAATTATGAAGGCGCTCTAGTAGATGCGATTCATCAAGCAGTAGGGAAACACCAGGGAATTTTAATCAACGCAGGGGCATACACTCACACGAGTGTAGCTTTGCGGGATGCGATCGCTGGTGTTAATTTACCTACAGTTGAAGTACACCTAAGCAACATCTACCAGCGGGAAGAGTTTCGCCATCATTCATACATAGCCCCAGTAGCCATAGGACAGATTAGTGGTTTTGGGGCACAAAGTTATTTATTAGGGTTGCAGGCATTAGTGCATTATATAAGAAAGTAAAAAAATAAAAAAGTTGTTTTGACTTTTCACTTTCTTTGTGATATGCGCTATTCTCTCGCAAGTCGGTTTAAAGGCACAATACTCGGGGCAATTATTGGAGAACAAATAGCTTTCAGTCGTAGCAAGCAGTTACAGAGTGCCGGGACGTTGAAAGTACCATCATTGCACTGGAGTAACATGGCTATTTTATATGCTGAAAGTTTGATTTCTTTAGGTAGATTAGAGACACAAAATTGGCAAAAACCTCAACAACAAGAGTTTACGAACTTGAAAAATAGCTATGGAGCTATTCTCGCCACATTGCCAGTGGCGCTATTTTTTCATGACAATACAGTAAAACTGCGACAAAACTTACTGCTGGCGACGGAAATTTGGCAGGATGATCCAGTCGTACGAGATGGAACACTAGCAGTGGGCTATGCGATCGCGAGATCTCTGACAGAAAAACTCTCTCCACAAACCCTAATTTCTCAGACTATCTCTTTTGTTGGGGAAACGCAGACAAACTTGCCACAACAATTATTAGAAGTGAATAATTTGTTGGAACATGGTGCAGGGTTAAAAACGGTACAAACCGAGTTGGGTAAGGAAGAAAAGTTAAGTAACATCATTGCCTTGGCTTTTTACTGCTTTCTTGGTAGCATAGAAGACTTTCGTCTTTCAATTTTGCGAGCCATTCAAGATAGTAATCGCTATTCGGCAATAGGTGCCATGACTGGTGCTTTATCAGGAGCATACAACAGTGCAGTTGGTATTCCTGTTACTTGGCAACTTATGCTTCTACAACAGAGACCGGCACAAGACAGCAAACTAGCTGACTCTTCTAAGATGGTAGAATTAGCTAACGCAATTATGGCTGTATGGTCAGGAGTATATAACCTTGCTTCGCATCCAGATCAAGTCAACGAAGAAAGTGGTGCTATGACACCTCCTCTATTGTCTTTACAGGCAACAGCAGCTCCTCACGTCATTCGGTTACGTTAACATTTTTTCATCGCCAAATGTGACTGATTCCAAAATATCAAAGGCTACAAAGTGATTTAAACTCGAATCAATCAACTAACTTTTCATTCTAGTATTAAAAAGAAAATCTCAATTTCATCTGTGTAGGTAGCTATAGTGGCAAATCGGCTTCAAGTATATTCCCGTCCTAGATTGTCTTGTATTAAGTTATCAAAGTAAGTAACTGCGGTCATTGGTGATGAAAACGCAGCAATTTTTTCAGTCCTTGACTCAGAAGCTGACTTTCTGGCGGCGACAGTACAAAGTGCGACATTGTCATACTACATCATCAAAAACAAGCCGAAAAGACGGATACCGATCAGCAAGAGTGTCACGCTCAATTGACAAATCACTCAAAGATAAAAATGGTATTGACGCAGTGAGTTCGCGCTGGGTGAAAGTCAGGCGCTCATGCATTGTTTTCGTGATCACAGTTGTCTGCATAACAGCGGTTATGGGGCAAAAGTTATACAACCAACCACAGTTGCAAGTGGGGACTGTTGCGCCACAGACAATCAGAGCACCAGCTACTGCGAAAATCGAAAATAAGAAAAAAACAGCCCAAAAGCGCCAAGCTGCAACAAAAAGTTCCTTACCAGTTCTCATGGTGGATGAACGCATCAACGCAGAAATTGAGCAAAATTTACAAGAGATTTTGCAAGAGGGGAACGAAATTCGTGCAACAATTGGCTCTTTTCCTTTTTTTGACACTTTGGTTTTATCCGTTTCTACCCAGCGTTACCTGCGTTCGTGTTCTCATTGGGAATGGCAAGCACTGCTGTTAGCTGTAGAAAATACTGACAAGAAAAAATTGACGATGTTGCTTCAAAAGCCCACAAGTCAAACAGGACATAAGGATGCGACAACTCACACAAATGAGAACACAAGACAAGTTTCTGCTTTTGCCTCACCCTTCGGCTACGCTCAAGGCAAGCCGTATCAGACTGCTTCCATAACAAAAGAAGCTTCTGGTAGTCAAATGCAAGCCTCATCCCCAACATCACAACAACGCTCTGTTTCAGGTTCTTACGCACCTAATACTCAAGACTTAAAAGCAAATGATTTGTTCCAAAACATTGGTTTTGCACAAGCAGTGGCGGAATTACAAGCATACCGCCTCATAAGTTCCAAGCAAAATTTTTCTTCCGTAATCGCTCACATTACAAAAACACGGCAGGGATACGCTCAAGCAAAATCTAAACTGACAGATTTGGTGATTGCCAAACCAGAGATAGTATACGATGAAGCTTCTATTCTCAACTTGTCAGATGAAGATTGGACAAAAATAAAAATAGAAGTCCAGCAAAGTTTAGAGCGAATTCTTACCCAAGGCATTTCACCGGGACTACCACAAAATATCCTACAAAATACAGTCAGTATACAAGTGCAGACGTTCGTACCGAAAGATGCCGAACCCTTAGCAAGTAGACTTTTGTTAGCTGTACTTAAGCCAAATCTGAAAACAGATCAATTACAAACGCAGCTTAGAAGTGCAAAGATAGCTGCTCAAGTAGAACCTGTGACTACTACTGTTTATAAAGGTGAGGTGATTGTCCGTCAACAACAGAAGGTGAGTGCGTGGAATTTTGACGTACTAGAGCATTATCACCTGATTCAGCGTGAGATTTCTTGGCTGGGATTGATACAGTTAGGGAGTCTTGTCAGCGCGTGTGTTGGTGTTTTTGCAATCGTAGAACAGCGGATCAAGCACTCCATTCGGCAAAGGGATCGCCTATTGGTATTGCTGCTAAGCCTAAGTGTACCATTGGTAATTATGATGGGTACACCTTACACCACCTGGAGTGCTGTTGGGTTATTGTTAGGTAGCTTTTATGGACCAACTTTGGGCGTGACTGTTGTAGGATTGCTGTCACTACTGCTACCCATCAGTCTAGAAATAAGTCTAATTGGTCTTGTCGCCGGTGTATCAGGAGGACTTTTAGGCTGTTGCGTTGCACAACGGCTGCGATCGCGTGAAGAATTAGCACTTCTGAGTGTTGCGATCGCCTTAACACAAGGCGGTGTCTACTTAATCATCAAACTTTTGCTCACTGCTGTATTCGGAGTTCCAGTCCACTATCTTGTACTAGAAAAAGCAGGATTATTTGCTTTATCCGGCTTAGTATGGAGCATAGTGGGCATGGGGTTGAGTGCTTATTTAGAAAAACTATTTGACTTAGTCACTCCAATTCGCCTAGCAGAACTGGCAAACCCTAATCGCCTTTTATTGAAAAAACTTGCGACTGAAACTCCTGGGACTTTTCAGCATACCCTTTTTGTCGCGACTCTTGCCGAAGCTGCTGCCAAACAGCTAGGATGCAACGTCGAACTTGTTAGGGCTGGTACATTGTACCACGATATCGGCAAAATACACGACCCAATGGCATTTATTGAAAATCAAATGGGGAGACCGAATAAACACGATACAGAAATTAACGATCCTTGGATGAGTGCGTACATTATCAAAAAGCACGTGAGTGAAGGATTGGCGATCGCCCGCAAGCACAGTTTGCCTTCTTTAGTTCAAGCTTTTATTCCAGAACATCAGGGAACAATGCAAATTTCCTATTTCTATCACCAAGCAAAGCAAATGGCGCTCTTAGATCCAAGTTTAAAAGTAAACGAGGCAGATTTCCGCTACGATGGTCCGATACCCCAGTCACGGGAAACAGCAATCGTTATGTTGGCAGATTCTTGTGAAGCGGCGCTGCGATCGCTCACAGACGCCAAACCAGAACAAGCCTTAGCAATGCTGAACAACATCCTCCGCGCCAGATGGCAAGACAATCAAATGGTAGATTCAGGCTTAACACGAGAGGAAATGACCCAAATTGCCGAAATTTTCGTACAAGTTTGGCAGCAATTCCATCATAAACGCATTGCTTACCCGAAGTTAAGTGTAGCAAAAGAAGGAACGCTTAACAGTGAACAGTCAACAGTCAACAGTAAACAGTGAACGCTTAACAGTGAACAATTGATCACTGGTAACTGGTAACTGATAACTGATAACTGATAAAAATGTACCTAGTTTCACAAAAATAAAATAGGATTGTTATATAAAAAAATCACGCATTTGCTCATTTAAAAGAAAGAAAACCAGTAATAACAAGTAGTCTAGTTCTTAATAGCTTATGCTTGTGTTTGTCATACCCCTTAAAAGTCCGCAAGCCTCTAAATCTTGGGAACTTGTAACCAAGTTATTTGAAAGATGCATCAAATCAGTTTGCCATCAAACTTCCTCAAATTATCGGGTTATTGTTGTTTGCCACCAAAAGCCAAAAATTGAATTTGATCATCCCCATCTTACATATATCGAAGTTGATTTTCCACCTGCCATTAACGAGCCAGATACCTTCTCTAGAGGGCATACCGACAAAGGGCGAAAAATTTTGAAGGGATTAATCCATGCTCAAGAATTTTCTCCATCTTATACTATGACTGTGGATGCTGACGATTGTGTCAGCAAGTATTTAGCAGAATTTGTTAATCAAAATCATCAGAATAATGGTTGGTTTATAAATAAAGGTTACAAATATCAAAACGAAAGTGATGTTATATATGTCAAAAGAAGAAACTTTTATAAAATGTGTGGTTCTTGTAATATTCTCAGGTACGACTTAAATAATCTACCTGAGAATCCAGAATATAACCGTGGATATGGTTACTATAAATTTTATATAGATCATGAAAAAGTCCGAGAAACTTTGGCGAAAGATGGAAATCATCTTCAGCCATTACCGTTTCCTGGTGCAGTTTATATTATTGCCACCGGAGAAAATCTTTATTATGGAACAAGCCAGTTAACATTTAGCATATTTAACCGTAAAACCTTAAACCCATCAATTCGCGAAGAATTTAATTTGTACCCGTTGAATTTATAGGAATCCAGTTTGGTTATGTTCGCACTTCCTGGCGTCTTTCCTGCGGAAACCCCCTCTCTGGCACTACCTCTCCCCAGTCCTGCCTCCGTTACAAACATGGATACAAACCTTTTTTCCTTGATGGGCACTCGATCCACCTATGTTCAAAGTAGCTTGCCGTTGGCATAGGATTTTCCTCTGCGTCACACCGTTCGGCGATCGCGCTCTAGGCGTTGCTCTTACACCCCTAGTTCTTGACTGACTGCAATTTTTGGATAAATAAGACACACACAGAGATTCTCAAGAATCATTTAGGACTGCTATATTCAAAATAATATGTAAAAAAACATCTATAGCTAGTGACTTTATGCGCATATCTACAGCAACGCCATGCTGACAGCAAAGTTAAAATCCAACAAATACAAAAAAGCAAAAAAACAGAAGGGTCAGGAAACTCCAACTCTTAGCCTCAAAGAACGTTTAGCCCAAAAGCGTAAAGCTGCACAACAGCGCAAAGAATTCACCAATTTTTTAACGACTGCTGCTTTTGGCGGTATCTTCTTTGGCATTCTCATGGCTTTTGTTGGTGGAATTAAGGCAGCAGTTCCAGGTTTATTGGGAATTGTGACTATCGCTTTGTCTTACAAATATCCCCGCCAGGCCCTTTTTGCTTTTCTTATTTACGTGCCGTTTGCGGGTACTATTACTTACTACCTCGGCAATAGTCCCATACTCCAATTAGCAAAAGACTCGTTTTATATTCCAGCGCTGATTGGACTTTGGCAAATGTGTCGAAAACAGCGATTACCCCTAATCGTTCCCCAAGCTATTAAAACTCCACTGTTTATTTTGTTAGGTATATGTTTACTAACACTAGTATTTGTTAATGGAGCGCAGCAGCTTAACCCATCTTTAACTCAATTATTAAACGATACAACAACAGAAATACCCATAGGCGTGGGGATACTCGGTTTAAAAGTCTTGTTGGGCTATGTACCCTTGATTGGTTGCGCTTACTATCTCATTCGCAATCAGCGGGATTTCCTATTTTTATCGCGCCTGCAAATTGTGCTTATATTAGCGTGCTGTGCGATGGGATTGATTCAATACGTATTACTATCGAAGGGAATATGTCAAGGCACAAGATTCTTAGAAGGAGCCGCCCAATTTAAAGCATCAATCGAAGCGCGATGTTACTTTGGTGGTTCTCTGATTTATAGTCCCGATCAAGGGATAATTCGTCTACCAGGAACTTTTGTTGCGCCTTGGCAGTGGGGATGGTTTTTGATTTCCAGTATCTTTTTTGCCTTTGCTTCCGGCTTTAGTGATCCTTCTAGAATCTGGCGAGTTCTCAGTCTCAGTTCTATGGCAGCAGTTATGATTAATGCAATTGTCTCCGGGCAAAGAATAGCCTTAGCATTGGTACCTCTGTGCTTCGTAGTTTTGCTATTGCTGACTGGTCAAATTCGCAACCTCAAACGGTTTATGCCCATAGGAGTGGGACTGGCGATGATTTTGGGATTTGCGATCATCAAAAACCCTGAGATTTTCCAACAAAGGACAGCAAGTCTGAATGAACGTTGGGAAGCTTCCCCACCCCTAGAATTTATCACGCAGCAATTTGCGAACGTTTGGAGAAATTTAGAACCGCTAGGACATGGGTTAGGGCGCGCCACTAACTCTGCTCGTGTGCTAGGTAGCACCAGACTAATAGAAACTTACTATCCTAAAATAATATATGAAATTGGACCGTTGGGATTACTGGGATTTTTAGCTTTAGTCACAACTTTAACAATCGTGTGCTTCCAGACTTATCGTTCCATCAGAAATCCTAATCTCCGCAGTTACGCAGCTGCTTTGTGGGTGTTCATATTATTTATTAGTTACAACACCTACTATTATCCTCTTGATGTCGATCCAATTGCTGTCTATTACTGGTTCTTTGCTGGAGTCCTGTTGAAATTACCAGAAATAGACAAGCAAGAAAGACTCCAAGAAGCGCAGGTAAAAAAGAAACAGGGTAAGAAGAGTAGGGGGAAGGGAGTGAGGGAGAGAGGAACAGAGGGAGTAGCGGAGTGAGGGAGTGAGGGGAGAATAGCTAATCTCAGATCTTCCACCTTGACTTTAGTACGCCTTGAACTTAAGTTCAGGGCTGCATAGCCAAAGTCCGTTAAAACGGACCCAAAGACTAACAAGAGTCCGTTTTAACGGACTTAAACTTTGAGCCAAGAAATTTCTTTCTTGGCGGACGAGAATTATGGTGCTAGATCTGACTAATGACTATTAATATGAATTTACCTTTAATTTCTGTTATTATCCCGACGTACTGTCGTGAAGAGCCACTGCGCGATAGTCTTGCTGATGTTTTGAAACAGGACTACCCAAATTATGAAGTTTTGGTTGTGGATCAAACTCCAAAACATCAAACCGAAACGGAAGCTTACTTACAAGAGTTAGCCACAGCTAACAAAATAAAGTGGTTTCGTTTGAATTGGGCAAGTTTGCCTGGGGCGCGGAATTATGCAGTGCGGCGTGCTGCAGGTGAAATAATTTTATTTATTGATGATGATGTACAATTAACCCCTGGATTTTTAGCAGCCCATGCGAAAAACTATTTAGAAAAACCAGAAGTGGGGGCTATCGCTGGACGGGTATTTGACAGAATGAAATTAGGTGACTCTGGGGGAAACTTACAGATTTCATATCTTCCTCCACAAGCAATGGATCCAGGGATTGCTTGGTATTATATCGATTTGGTACACACAATTAAGCCCCAAGAAGTTCTCACAGCAAGGGGTTGTAATATGTCCTTTCGTCGCGAAATTTTTACCAAATACGGTTTGAAATTTGATGAAAGGTTTCGTGGTAGTGCAGTGCGAGAAGAATCTGATTTTTGTTTAAGGTTGCGGCAAACAGGATATAAAATTTGGTATGACCCAGAAGCAGATTTGGTACATTTAGGAGAAGAGACGGGAGGTTGCCATGATATTAGTATGCGCTCTCTCCAATACCAACTCACTTTTTACCACAACCATTTCTTAATGGGGCTGAAAAACCTCACCACTACTCAAGCTTTACGCCTTTATGCTCGTTTATTTGACTGTCATGTCCTTGGACATCCTCCTTGTAACAAAAGTGGTTCACCCATCAAAATTGTGACTCGTGGCGTTTTCTTCTTTTTGGGGTTTTTAAAAGCCTTGGGTACTGTCATTCAATCAATTTGGAATGATGGTCAAATTTACACTCACATCGATGAGCAAGTTAAGATTATTTAACCGCAGATTGACGACGCGGATCTGTGCAGATACATGACAGATTTATCTGCGTTCATCCGCGTGCATCTGCAGTTAAAAAGAAAAAATGAGAACTTATGAGATATCAATGAAGATTTTAGTAGCAAGCCACACTTATATTGTAGACCTTAACTGTGAAAAACTACGCCTTCTCTCTCAACTAGAACCGGAAATTGAAGTCACAGTTGTCGTTCCCAAAAAGTGGAAACCGGGCGGTGTTCAAAATAAAATCATTGAAACTCAATTTCGTGAGGAAGGCAAGTTTCGTATCATTCCAATTTCTAACTTTAGTCAAAACCATCAAGGACTCCTGACATTTGGCGCTGATTTGATATCTTTGTTGTCAGATTTTCGTCCCCAGATTATCCAGGTAGAACAAGGTTCTAAGGGATTAGCTTATGCTGAGACGATTACTTTAAATCAGCTATTAGGATTAAAGGCAAAAAATGTCTTTTTCACCTGGTGGAATTTACCATATAACTTGAAATTTCCAGTTTCTTTATTAGAGAAATATAATCTCAGCCACAGTCATGGCATTATTTCGGGTAACCAAGATGGTGCCGAGATATTACGAGAACATGGATACAAAGGTTCCATCAAAGTTATGCCTCAACTGGGTGTTGACGAAACTCTGTTTACTCCCACACCACAACCAGAATTAGGAAGTAAATTAGGAATTCAACCAGATGATTTTGTTGTGGGATTTGTTGGACGCTTTGTTCCAGAAAAGGGATTACTGACTCTGATAAATGCTTTAGCTAGTTTGAGAGATAAATCTTGGAAAGTTTTGCTTTTGGGACGTGGTTCGTTAAAGTCAGAGTTAATGAACAAAGCAGCAGAATATAATATTCAAGACAAAATCATCTTGGTAGAAAGCGTTCCACATGATGAAGTTCCAAAATATATCAATTTAATGAGTACTTTAGTCCTGCCATCAGAAACAAACTACAGTCTCAAAAATATAACTTCTGCTGGCTGGAAAGAACAATTTGGTCATGTACTCATAGAAGCAATGGCTTGCAAAGTCCCTGTTATTGGTTCTAATTCTGGTGAAATTCCTTATGTGATTGGTGATGCTGGATTAATATTTCCGGAAGGAGATCCGAAAGGGCTGGCTGATTGCATACTCCAATTAATGGAAAAACCTGAAGTTGCTAAGAATTTAGGTGAAATGGGTTATGAAAAAGTAATGACTCAGTATACGAATAAAGCTTTAGCAAAACAGCAATTGGAGTTTTATAAAGAACTTATAACTATATAGAAATCCGGTTTTATTTGGTGAACTAACAAAGTCAGGGCGCTTAACAGGGAACAGGGAACGAGGAGTGCCAACTTTCGGTGCTTTTGTCTAAAGTCCAGCATTAATAATTTCAGCTAAATGTGTATACTATCGGACAAAAAGACAAGACAGCATTGTTTATCATCAATCATTAAGTGTGCAGGTAACACTTAGCTTGTGATGGCTTGGTAGTCGCTCTATCGGATGCCTCAGCAGCGTCAGAAACTGATTTTTTACGAAATCAAATTGCCAAAGCTTTCGGTGTCAAAGCTGGGTTTGGTGTGCCAATTCTTTTTAACTGCCAAGTGCAGTTGGTTTTGGTCTTTTTTATAGTACAAACCCGTCAGCCATACAAACGACTGGTTGAATGCATAATAGCAGCGACAATGCAAGTAAAAAATGTGTTGTCGCACTTCCTAATCTGAAATGAATTTATTGGGACATATACAAAAGCCGATATTTCTTTTGGATTCTTCCTTGGTATCCTCGAAATTCCATAAATGGAGAAAATTTTGTCACTGACAATTCAAACCACGGAGTCTAACCCCATAGTTGAAGGCTTTGCCCAAACTCGTCAACTCACTTACCAACAAACAATTCTGTGTTCAGTAGTAATCGGGATTGCTGGAGGATTGGTTGCAACGGCTTACTACTATGTACTAGAAGCCTGCTTGCATTTTGTCTGGCATACCTTACCCGACTTTATCACCCCAAAATTTCCTATTGGGTTTTCACCTCAGAACTATATCTGGATTGTGACTACAATTGGTGGCTTGCTGGTTGGTTTAACCCTCCGCTTTATGGGACTTCCTGGTGAAGTTTCAATGGTAGTTGACAAAGTACACGATCCAGGGCTGATTGAGGTTCGTCAAACCCCAGCAATGATCGTTGCCTCTTTATTCTCTATCACTGCAGGGGGTAGTGCGGGACCTGAAGCGCCGTTGGTACAAATCATTGGTAGTTTTGGTGGTTGGCTAGGTAAAAAGCTTAAAGTGACGCTGGTTTCAGCCCGCGTATTGACTTTTTGTGGTATGAGTGCTGCCCTTGGTGCCTTCTTTGGTGCGCCTGTTGGTGGTGCCCTCTTCGCTTTGGAAATTCCTCATCGACGAGGACTGGAATACTATGAAGCACTCATCCCCGCTATCTTGAGCGCAATTCTCAGCTTTTTTGTGTTTCGACTGAATACGGGGCTGGAAATTGGTGCCATATACCACTTTGGGGCTGTTCCTACACTTGAGTTGATAAATCTGGTTGAGGGCGCAATCCTTGGAGTCTTAGGTGCGTTAGTTGCTATTCTCTTTGTTGTTCTTTTCCGCAGCATCGGACATTTTAGCGAGCACATTCGCCACCATATCATTCTGCTTGCCACGCTAGGAGGCTTATCAATTGGGCTGATTGCTTTGGTGTTTCCTCAAACTCTGTTTTTTGGTGAAAGAGAAATTGAAACTATTGTAGAGACAGGTTCACAGCTTGGGATGACGATGTTGCTGATGATTGCCTTTGCTAAGATGCTGGCTATCTGTTGCACCCTCCACTCCGGTTTCCGAGGAGGATTCATTTTCCCTTTATTTTATGTTGGCGCAGCAGTAGGCTTTGCTGTCTCTCTGGGTGTTCCACAAATCCATCCAACAATTGCCATGATCTGCATGATGGCAGCGGTAAATGTGGCAATTACAAAAACACCAATCAGCACGACGGTGATTTTGAGCGTACTTTCTGGCACGGCAATGATACCAGTGATTGCTATTGCTAGTTTTGTCAGCTTCCTCTTGACTATACAAGTTTCTTTGATTAAGACTCAGCGATCGCGCAGTTTTCTAGAATAAAATTTGTGACAACCTAGCATTTTCAGTCAATCATGTCATTAAACTGAATATACGTAATATATGTAAAGTTTTGTCTTGGGCAAGGGTAAAGGTAAGAAAACCTACTCTTGCCCAAACCTATTATGCAAGTTCTACAGATTATTCCCTCAATTTCACTGATTTACGGTGGTCCTAGTCAAATGATACTAGGACTCGCTCCCGCATTGGCACGGCAAGGAGTGGAAGTTACTGTTCTCACTACTGACAGCAATGGTGATTCTGGGCAAAAACCTTTGGATGTTCCCTTAAGTTGTCCCATCGAACAGGATGGCTATAAGATAATTTATTTTCGTTGCGCGCCTTTTCGTCGCTATAAATTCTCTGTTGACTTACTCAAATGGTTAAATCGTCATGCCCATGAGTTTAACTTAGCCCATATTCATGCTCTCTTTTCCCCTGTCAGTAGCTTCGCTGCGACTATTTGTCGTCAGCAAAAACTACCTTACATTTTGCGTCCTCTGGGAACTTTAGATCCTGCTGATTTACGTAAAAAAAAGCAACTCAAACAGCTTTATGCTGCAATTTTGGAACGTCCAAATTTAGCTGGTGCAGCCGCAATTCACTTCACTAGCACTCAGGAAGCCAAGGTGTCAGAAAGATTTGGAGTTTCAACCCGAGATTTGGTGATTCCTTTGGGTGTGAAGCCTGTGAACAGAGTCGGGGAAGCACAAACAGAGGAGGTGTGTCGTAAGTTAGGTATACCAAAGGATGTGCCTTTAGTGCTGTTTATGTCCCGGATTGATCCAAAAAAAGGTTTGAATCTACTGCTTCCAGCGTTAGAGGCGCTTTTAGCTGAAGGATTAAATTTTCACTTTGTCCTAGCTGGGACTAATCCTCAAGATCCAAGTTATGAAGAAAAGATAAAATTACAAATACAAGCTTCTGAGTTGCGATCGCACACCACCATCACTGGCTTTGTCACTGGTGAATTAAAATCTACCCTTCTACAAGCTGCTGATATCTTCGTCTTGCCATCCTATTACGAAAATTTTGGTATTGCTGTAGCTGAAGCGATGGCAGCAGGAACACCAGTAGTAATATCAGACCAAGTGCATATTTGTCAAGAAGTACGTGATAGCGAGTCGGGATGGGTGGGTGCAACAGATGTGTCAGAATTCACTAACATCCTTCGTATAGCATTACAAAATCCTTCGGAACGCCAACGGCGGGGATTGTGTGCTCAAGAGTATGCTCTGAAAAATTATAGTTGGGATGCGATCGCTCATCAAACCATTGATGCATATCATCAAATCGTGTCCCACTTAGACGTAAAATAGAAAATCTGTTTGTGCAAGTTTGCACAACCTAAAATTTTGTTTCATGAGGTTAAACCCCAATCGGCAAACCGGGGTTTTGTGTCATCATGGCAAGATAAAATACATATGGCTTTTTGAACCACAGGGAATGTGACATGGCTCTCCATTTAGGCGACACTGTACCAAACTTTACCCAAGCCTCCTCCACAGGAGACATAGACTTTTACGAATGGGCTGGCGACAGCTGGGTTGTGCTGTTCTCCCACCCCGCAGATTATACACCTGTTTGTACAACAGAGTTAGGGCGAGTGGCTAAGCTAAAGCCAGAATTTGACAAACGCAATGTCAAAGCGATCGCCCTCAGTGTGGATGATGTTGAATCTCACAAAGGATGGATTGGAGATATTGAGGAAACTCAAAGCACCAACCTCAACTATCCAATTTTGGCAGACGCGGATCGTAAGGTTTCTGATCTTTACGACATGATTCACCCGAATGCTAATGCATTGCTGACTGTGCGTACAGTCTTCATCATCGATCCCAACAAGAAACTACGTCTGAGCTTAACTTATCCCCCCAGCACAGGACGCAACTTTGATGAAATTCTTCGGGTGATTGACTCGCTGCAGTTGACAGATAACCACAGCGTAGCGACACCAGCTGATTGGAAAGATGGCGATGACTGCGTGATTGTTCCTTCGCTCAAAGATCCAGAAGTGCTCAAGGAGAAGTTTCCTAAGGGATATGAGGAAGTCAAGCCTTATCTGCGGATGACTCCTCAACCTAATAAGTAACACGCGCGTTGCATTCATAACTTACACCTCACCCCTCTCCTTTATAAGGAGAGGGGCAGGGGGTGAGGTAAAATCCGGTAGCATCTGAGTGAGAAAAAACCGCACCAGAGCGAATTTTCGGTGTGGATGTTCCTCCCGCAAAGTTCGCGGTGGGCGCAGAGGAGCCAGTGCGTTGCGGTGAGACCAGTGCTGCAGGAGGGTTTCCCTCCGTAGGCATCTGGCGTTCGCCGTAAGGCGTGCGCTTTGCGCATACCCGAAGGGGGGTTCCCAAGGCAGCTTTTGGGGGGAAGCGGGGGAACATAACGTGCCGCCCCGTTGTAGCACCTGGCGTGACACAGAGAAAGAGGAAGGAGAAATAATTCCGATACAAACGGATTTGATATGAGGTAAAATCCGGAAATAATTTTAGACAAGTGCTGTGTATCCATAGCTATCACCTCACCCCGCCCTGACGGGCACCCCTCTCCTTATAAAAGAGAGGGGCAAACAGATGCGAGATTTCCTGTCTCTACAGCGTTTTTGCGCGAGAATAAAAGCTAGTTGGGTAGGCAATTAGAGAAAATAACTATGCTTTCATCTGCTATTTTTTTACGGATGCCATCAGATTTGCAAATGACAGATGAGCAGTTTTTTGAGTTCTGTCAGGTTAATCGAGATTTACGTATTGAACGTGACAAATTTGGTGAGATTTCAATTATGCCTCCGACTGGTTCAGAGACAGGTAACCGTAATTTTAACGTAGCTCTCCAGTTGGGAATTTGGTCAGAGCAGAATGAAACAGGTATTTGTTTTGACTCTAGTACAGGATTTAAGCTATCAACTGGTGCAGATAGATCGCCTGATGCTTCCTGGATGAAACTTGAACGGTGGAATGCTCTAAGTTCAGAACAACAGCAAAGATTCGCTCCAATTTGTCCAGATTTTGTTGTAGAACTGCGATCGTCTTCTGATAATCTTCAGCCTTTAAAAGACAAAATGGAAGAATATATGAGAGAGCCAGGGATACAGTTAGGTTGGTTGATTGATCGCAAGCACCGCAAAGTTTATATTTATCGTCCTGGAATGTCAGAGGAATGTTTGGATAATCCTGTTACTGTCAGTGGTGAGTCAGTTTTGCCAGGGTTTGTTTTGAATATGAGTAAGGTTTGGTAGTCAAAGCCTTTCAGGCTGTAACCTTGCTAAGGCACTGTAATGAATCGTCAAAAAATATTACAAATTCAGTATTAGGGCGTACAACCCTGTTATTAATACTTTCATCCACAATTTTATTCGTTCTGTAGTGCTTTTCATTCTTCTGGAACGACAAACCCATGTAGGGGTGCAGCATCAAGGTAAACGCATCTTATAGTCTTGACAAAAATATTAATCAGTGCATCAACTGGAAAACAAGAATTAGTGCTTGACAGGTTTTTTAGGGGTTAAGGCGATGCTACAAGCTTGCCGCAGAGCATCTACGTTGAGAAAATTGTCAAGAACCGAGCAAATACTGCGATTATTTTGGGTTTTATTGACATTTCAAGGTTCTTGTTGACAAAAAGCATTTGCTTTGGGAAAGATCAGACCTTGCATCATTCTCAATAATCGGGAGGCAGAGCCTCCCAACCCTCGTTCCCAGGCTGAGCCTGGGAACGAGATATCGAGGCTCTGCCTCGTTGTTGATACTAGTGCAAGATCTGGGAAACCAAAAGCTTTGTGCACCTACAGTCAACTTGTGAGTAAAAAATTATTTCTAAAATGATGCATCTCGGATGAAAAAGTTATCGCTGTTTGTATTCACCTTACCTCTAGCAACCATAGCAACTATTGCGCCACTCAGCTTCGCAGTTGCACAACAAGTAACTTCTGATGGAACTGTATCCACGACAGTTACCACTCCTGATGGCAAAATTTTCAATATTGATGACGGAACTCGAAGGGGAGGAAATCTTTTTCACAGCTTCAAAGAATTTTCTGTACCCACAGGTGGTTCGGCTAATTTCAATAATGCACTTGATATACAAAACATCATCGGTCGGGTGACGGGTGGTTCTGTTTCTAATATTGATGGTTTGATTAGAACACTGGGCAAGGCAAACTTATTTTTACTCAATCCAGCCGGGATCATTTTTGGACCAAATGCCCAATTAAATATTGGTGGTTCATTTTTTGGGACTACAGCGAATAGTTTTCTATTTGACAATAATTTTGAGTTTAGTGCGACTAACCCACAAGCACCGCCGTTGTTAACAATCAATGTTCCGATTGGGTTGGGATTTCGGAATAATCCTCAAAATATCACCAATCAATCTGCTGGTCTTGAGGTTCCTTCTGGCAACTCGTTCGCACTGGTAGGCGGTAACGTCAACTTAAATGGCGGGATACTGTTCGCACCAGGAGGAAGAATTGAGTTAGGAGGATTATCTACAGCAGGAACAGTTGGACTCAATAGTGATGGGAGTTTGAGTTTTCCTGTGGGAGTGCAACGAGGTGATGTCTCGCTGAGTAATGAGGCTTTTGTAGATGTACGTGCTGGCGGTGGAGGCAGTATAGCGGTTAATGCCCGCAACCTAGATATTTCGGCAGGAAGTAGGATTTCTGCTGGGATTGCTAAAGGATTGACGGCAGATAGCTCAACAGCAGGAGATATTACGCTCAATGCAACTGGAGTGGTAACACTAAATCAGGACAGCCGAGTTACCAATGTGGTGGCTGTAGATGCTACGGGTAATGCAGGTAACATTAATATTCAGGCTGGTGAAATTACTATAAATAATCAGGCTAGGTATCCTGATCCGAAGAATCCTTTTCCTGCAGCACTAGATACTAGTATCCAAGGACAGGGACGTCCCGGAAACATCTCACTTGAAGCAAATGGATCGATCACTTTAATCGGGCAGGATGTCAGTCAGCAGGATCTGGTAATCTCCACCTCCAATGACATATCCCAACTGGGAGCCGGAAATATATCACTCAAGGCAAATGGTTCTATTTTTTTATCAAATGCTGCTATATATGCCCCCAGTGGCACGGGAGATGGAGGAAACATCTTACTAGTTGGCAATAACTCTGTGTCCTTAGCTAAGAATAGCTCGCTTTTTACCGCCTCCACTCAAGGAGTGAATTCTGGAAATATCATTGTCCAATCCGTAGGTCCTGTCTCTATTGAAAATAGCTTGCTTGCCAGCACCGGAGATTATGGAGGTGATATTAAAATAGGCGGGCGGTCTGTTTCTGTAACTGCTGGGACAGAAGTGAGCGCTAGATCGTTTAACGGGCAAAAATCTGGCAATATTGAGATCTCTGCCCCCGATTATGTCGAAATCTCAGGCAAGTCTCCAGCTCCACGCCCATTCAACGATCGCTCACAAAGCATAATATACAGTTCATTACTGACGACCAGTGAGCAAGGAACTATGGGACAGAGCGGTGACATTAGAATTAATACTGGTGTTTTACGTGTATCCGATGGCGCACAATTAAGGGCAGAAAGTGCAGGTAGCTTACGTGGTGGCAATATAAATGTTAATGCCAATGTAGTAGAACTGACTGGTGGTGGACAACTTCTCACCAGTGCCTTTAGCGGAGGCAATGCAGGTGATATCAACCTCCAAGTAAGTGACCGCATTACCATCAATGGCAGTAACCCTAGCAAAGTTGATCTGTTTAACCAAATAGCTGATGGTAAGATTTGGGTGGGACTTCTTTATGCTCCTGAAATAGCTCAAGGAGATGGTAGGACTCAGGCAAGGTTCGTACTTGGTAATGATAATCCGGCTAGTGGGATTTTTGCCAGCACATCTGTTGCTTCCACAGGTCAGGGTGGCAACGTTAAGATTGCGACAGGAAAGTTGCAACTCCAAGATGGTGCGAAAATTAGTGTCAATAGTGATGGTCAAGGAAATGCTGGAAACATTACTTTAGGAGTCCGAGACTTCTTACTCTTGCGTCGCGGTAGTGAAATCTCAACGACTGCGGGTAGGGGTACTAGTGGAGATGGCGGCAATATCACGATTAACTCTCCATTAATCGTTGCTTTTCCCTTAGAAAACAGTGACATCACTGCCAATGCTTTCAGCGGTAGGGGAGGGAAAATTACAATTAAAACTCAAGGTTTGTTTGGAATCCAGCCTCGCTCCCAATTAACACCTGAAAGCGACATCACAGCATTCTCGCAACAAAACCCATCCTTAAGTGGGACTATCAACATTATCACTCCAAATATTGACCCCAGCCGTGGGTTGTTTGAATTGACACAAACTGCCATCGACCCCGCACAACAAATTGCCCAAAATCCATGCACAAAAGGTTTTGGTAGTACTTTCACAATCACTGGACGTGGCGGACTCCCAACTGATCCCACAAAAATTCTCAGTAGCGATAATGTGCGCGTTGATTTGGTTGAGCCTGTTGTTAGTACAGTGAATTCAACAAATACAATTCAAAAGCAGCCATCTCAACAGCCACCTGTCAAAAAGATAATACCTGCTCAAGGATGGATATATAACGAAAAAGGTCAGGTGGTGCTGGTAGCTTATGACCCCACCAAGACTGGCCCACAACGCTCCTCACCTGCACCAAATAGTAGTTGTGCTGCAATGAGATAGATACGTTCTTGATACAGGTCTGGCTTTACCTCACCTAGGTTTTGTCTGTTGCCAAACCTTCCTTCCCCTTATCAAGGGCAGGGCTATTTCATTCCACAAGGGCAAGAAGTTTGTCAATCTCATTACAGAGAAATCTATATGAGCAATTGTGATTTCTGTAGCCTTGCTAAGGCGCTGTTGCTCATCGTCAAAAATTTTAATATTCAGTATTAGCGCGTACTAAAGATGTTATAAATACTTTCATCCACAATTTTATTCGTTCTGTAGCGCTTTTAATTTTTCTGGAACGAAAAATCATATGTAGGGGTACATTATTGCTTTGTGCCCCTAGAGTCAACTTGTGATTGATAAGAGTCTTTGTCAAAAATTCTTCCTATACTGCATCTGGCATGAAAAAGATATCCCTGTTTCTGTTAACTTTACCCCTATCCGCCTTAGCAACTCTTGCGCCACTCGCCATTGCAGTTGCACAACAAGTGACTTCTGATGGAACTGTGTCCACGACAGTTACCACTCCTGATGGCAAAATTTTCAATATTGATGACGGGACTCGAAGGGGAGGAAATCTTTTTCACAGCTTCAAAGAATTTTCTGTACCCACAGGTGGTTCGGCTAATTTCAATAATGCAGCTGATGTGCTAAACATCATCGGTAGGGTGACGGGTGGTTCTGTTTCTAATATTGATGGTTTGATTAGAACACTGGGCAAGGCAAACTTATTTTTACTCAATCCGGCAGGGATTATTTTTGGACCAAATGCCCAATTAAATATTGGTGGTTCATTTTTTGGGACTACAGCGAATAGTTTTCTGTTTGACAATAATTTTGAGTTTAGTGCGACTAACCCACAAGCACCGCCGTTGTTAACTATCAATGTTCCGATTGGGTTGGGATTTAGGAATAATCCCCAAAATATCACGAGTCAATCTGCTGGTCTTGAGGTTCCTCAAGGAAACTCTTTAGCACTGGTAGGCGGTAACGTCAGCTTAAATGGTGGGGGACTGATAGCACAAGGAGGAAGAATTGAGTTAGGAGGATTATCTGCTGCTGGGACGGTGGGACTTAGTGGTGATGGGAGTTTGAGTTTCCCTGTGGGAGTGCAACGAGCTGATGTGTCGCTGAGTAATCGTGCGATCGCTTATGTTCAGGGAGGCGGGGGAGGCAATATTGCAGTTAATGCCCGGAATTTAGACCTTTTGGGAGGAAGTCGTCTTTTTGCGGGGATAGAGTCAGGATTAGGAACACCAGGCGCTCAAGCAGGTGATATTAAAATTGATGCTACAGATAGGGTGAAAATTGAAGGAACTACTAGTGCTTATAGTGCAATCTTTAACCTTACAGGCTTTGGCTCGAACAGTTCCAACATCAAACAATCAGGAAACGCAGGAAATATAGTCATCAACACAGGAACTCTGGAAGGAAACGGCAATATTTATATACTTTCTAGCACTAACGGAGAAGGAAATGCAGGAAAGATAACTATCACAGCTAAGGATAAAGTCTCCTTAACAGGCGAATCTGCGAATAGGTTCGCTTCTGTGGGTGGTTCTGTTGGCTCATTAAGTACAGGCAATGGTCCTGACGTTGTAATCGATACGCCCTCCCTCTCTTTATTCAACGCCGCTATATCCACTTCCACTTTCGGACAAGGGAATACAGGTAATATCCAACTCAAAGTTTCTGAATCTATTTCTCTAGGTGGTAGCTCCCAGTTGGGAGCTAATACCTTTGGTAGAGGAAATGCAGGCAATATAGTTATTGATGCTCCTAATGCTGCTGTTTCCTTTGATGGGACAAACACTTCAGTAAGTACTTTTGTAGATGAAACCAGTACAGGCATTGGTGGTGATATTACAATCAAAGCACGTAATCTCTCTGCAACCAATGGTGCTTCATTGTTCACCACTACCTTCGGACGAGCAGAGGCTGGTAGATTAGCCAATGCGGGAAATATTCAAATTAATGTCTTGGAGGATATTTCTTTCAAAGGAGGTTCTCAGTTTAGCTCTAACACTTTCGGACAGGGGAATGCAGGCAATGTGACTGTTTCTGCAGGTGGGAAAATCTCCTTTGATGGAAGAATCGGTAACTCCATAGGTGGTATTTTCAGTCTCGTAGGCATAGGAGCAGAAGGTAATGCAGGCAATATCAACATCTCGGGGCAATCGGTTTCTTTAACCAATGACGCTGGAGTAAATAGCAGCAGTGCTGGGCAGGGGAATGCAGGCAATATCACAATTCAGGCTCAAGATACTATCTCTGTTGCTAATAGCCTGATCACAAATAATGTGGGAAGCCTTCAAGGACAGCCAGCGAAGGGCAATGTTGGTAATATTGTGCTCGACGCTAAAGAAATTTCTTTAAAGGATACAGCACAACTACAAGCTGGTTTATATTCCGGTGCACAGGGAAATCCGGGAGTTGTATCTGTACGGGCTACCGACTCCATTTCTTTTGTGGGAAAAGACAGTGGTATTTTCACTGATGTAGAATCTGGGGCAGTTGGTAATGGTAGCGATATCCAAATCTTGGCACCGTCGGTTTCTTTAAAAAATGGAGCTGCACTCAAAGCCAGCAACGCTGGACAGGGGAATGGTGGAAATATCGCGATTACGGCAGACTCACTCTTGTTTGATAACAGTACTGCCGCGAGTAGGGTGGAAAAGAGTGGTGTCGGTAACGCAGGCAATATCGAATTCCGGATTGGATCGCTCTCGGTGAATAATGGTGGTCAAGTGAGTACTGCTAGCCTCGGAAAGGGAAATGCAGGGAATGTCATCATTAATGCCACTGGTAATGTCGCTTTTGATGGCTTGGATAACAACGGATTCCCGAGTGCCGTTTTTAGTAATGTGAATCCGGGGGCTGTCGGGAACGCAGGTAGTATTGACATCAACGCGCGATCGCTCTCTCTAACCAATGACAGTAGAATCTCTACCAGTAATCAGGGAAATGGTGCCGCAGGCAATATAAAAGTTACCACTGCCAAGGACATTCGGCTGGACAACCAAGCATCTATTTACGCCAACACGAATGGGGGACAGGGCAACATTACCCTGAATTCTGGCGACTTAATCTTGCGCCGCAACAGTAACATCACCACTAACGCCACAGGAACAGCAACGGGAGGCAACATTACCATCAACACTGGTAACTTGGTAGCCCTGGAAAATAGCAAAATTACCGCCAATGCCCAACAAGGTTATGGAGGCAATATCTTCATAACAACCACCGGCGGCAGATTTCTTTCCCCAGACAGCGTCATCTCAGCCATTTCTGAAGCAGGTCCGCAGTTCAATGGCATTGTGCAATTTAATACCCCAGAAGTTGACCCCAGCCGTGGGTTATTTGAATTGACAGAAACTGTGATCGATCCCGCTCAGCAGATAGCCCAAAATCCATGTGCCAAAGGTTTTGGTAGCACGTTTACCCTCACAGGACGTGGCGGACTTCCAACTGACCCCCAAAAAGTCCTCAGTAGTGACAATGTGCGCGTTGATTTAATTCAGCCTATAACCAGGACAGTAAATTCAACAAGTACAACCTATAAGCAGCCATCTCAACAGCCTACTGTCAAAAAGATAGTACCCGCTCAAGGTTGGATATATAACGAAAAAGGTCAGGTGGTGCTGGTCGGTTATGATCCTACCAAGACTGGTGTACAACGGGAACAGCCTGCGCCTAATAGTAGTTGTGCTGCAGTGAGATAGATACATTATTGTGAACTCTGTAGCCTTGTGAAGGCAGTGTTGTTAATCGTCAAAAACATTAAAAAATTCAGTATTAGCGCGTACTAAAGATGCTATAAATACTTACATCCACAATTTGATTCGTTCTGTTGTGCTTTTCATTCTTCTGGAACGAAAAATCATATGTAGGGGTACAGTATTGCTTTGTGCCCCTAGAGTCAACTTGTGATTGATAAGAGTCTTTGTCAACGGTTCGACTTCGCTCACCGTTGAAAAATTATTTCTAAAATGCATATTGTATGAAAAAGATATCCCTGTTTCTGTTAACTTTACCCCTAGCAACGTTAGCAACTCTTGCGCCACTCGCCATTGCAGTTGCACAGCAAGTAACTTCTGATGGAACTGTATCCACCACTGTCATTCCTAGCCCTGATGGCAAAAATTTCGACATCAATGACGGAACTAGAAGCGGAGGAAATCTTTTTCACAGCTTCAAAGAATTTTCTGTACCCACACGTGGTTCGGCTAATTTCAACAATGCACTTGATATACAAAACATCATCGGTCGGGTGACGGGTGGTTCTGTTTCTAATATCGATGGTTTGATTAGAACACTGGGCAAGGCGAACTTGTTTTTACTCAATCCAGCCGGGATCATTTTTGGACCAAATGCGAGTTTGCAAATTGGTGGTTCATTTTTAGGGAGTACAGCGAATAGTTTGCTGTTTAAGGATGGGTTTGAGTTTAGTGCGACGAATCCGCAAGCAGCGCCGTTGTTAACAATCAATGTTCCGATTGGATTGGGATTTAGGAATAATCCTCAAAATATCACTAGTCAGTCTGCTGGTCTTGAGGTTCCACAAGGAAACTATTTAGCACTAGTAGGCGGTAACGTCAGTTTAAATGGCGGGATACTGTTCGCACCAGCAGGACGAGTTGAGTTAGGAGGATTATCTGCGGCGGGAACGGTGGGACTTAATGGTGATGGGAGTTTGAGTTTTCCTGTGGGAGTGCAACGTGCTGATGTCTCGCTGACTAATCGGGCGATCGCTTACGTTAGCGCAGGTGGCGGCGGCAATATTGCAGTGAATGCCAGAAATTTAGAGCTTTCGGGAGGAAGTATTCTTGGTGCGGGGATACAGTCAGGCTTAGGAACACCAGGCGCTCAAGCAGGCGATATTAAAATTGATGCAAAAGATACTGTTTCTTTAGATGGAAGCGGAGTAGCTAATTTTGTACAAGAAGGAGGCTTGGGCAACGCAGGTAACATTCAAATCACGACTCAAAATCTAACTCTCAAGAATAGAGCTGTGTTGAGTACCGGTACCTCCGGCACAGGCAATGGGGGTATTTTGACAATTAATGCCAAAGGTAGCATTTCCTTGGACAACAGTCCAATAAGGAGCAGCGTAGAATCAACAGGTGTGGGCAATGCAGGTGACATCAATATCACCACTGGTTCTCTAATTCTCAAAAATGGTGCTCAAATAACTGGTAGCACCTTCGGCACAGGAAATGGTGGCATTGTCAAGATTAATGCTAGCGATACTATTTCCTTGGATGGTCAAAACAGTAGTGGAACTTACAGCGCTATTGGCTCTCGTGTGGAACCTGACGCTATTAAGGGTGATGCAGGTAGCGTTCAAATTACGACAAAAGACTTAACTTTAGGTAATGAGAATTTTGTCAGTGCTGACACTCTCAGTGAAGGCAATGCAGGAAGCGTAGTCATTAATGCCAGTGGTTCTGTGGTTGTAGATGGAGGTTACATAAGAAGTAGTGTACAACGAACAGGTGTGGGCAATGCAGGTGGTATTGATATCACAACTGGTTCTCTAGTTCTCAAAAATGGCTCTCAAATCATTGGTGGCACCTTCGGCACAGGAAATGGTGGCATCATCAAGATTAATGCTAACGATACCATCACCGTAGATGGTCGAAACAGCGGTGGAGCTTACAGTGCCATTGGCTCTCGTGTGGAACCTAGCGCTACTAAGGGTGATGCAGGTAGCGTTCAAATCACGACAAAAGACTTAACTTTGGGCAATGGGAATTTTGTCAGTGCTAAAACTTTCAGTCTTGGTAATGCAGGCAGTGTAGAAATTAATGCCAAAGGTTCTGTTTTGGTTGATGGAGGTGAAATTAGCAGCACTGTAGAAGAAAAAGGTGTAGGCAATGCAGGTGGTGTTCAATTAACAACCACAAACCTCACTCTCAAAAATGGTGCAGTAGTGTCTACGAACACATTTGGTGAAGGAAGTGCAGGTAACGTGTTTATCAAAGCCAGTAATGCCTCCTTAGAAGGAAACTTCTCCTTAGGGGGCAACAATACTGGTATCTCCGCCCGTGTACGAGAAGATGCCACAAAAGCCATTAGTCCTGGAAACATTAGTATTATCACAGACAAGCTCTCACTCACAAATGGTGCTCAAGTAGGTGCCAGCACTGCTGGACAGGGGGATGCAGGCAATATCGTTATCACAGCTGGTGAGATTTCGTTTGCAGGAATAGCTACTAATGGTCAAGACAATTATCCCAGTGGCGTTTTCAGTACGGTGAGAGAAACAGGCAGAGGTAATGGCGGAGAAATCCGTATTAGTGCAGACAAACTCTCACTCACTGATGGCGCTCGACTTTCTGCCAGTACTTCTGGACAAGGGAATGCCGGAAAGGTAACGCTTGAGATTCGCAACGGCGTTACAATTGCGGGAGTCAATGATGGTACCAGCAGTGGTATCTTCAGTAATGTGAACACTGGGGGTGTGGGTAACGCGGGTGGCGTTGAGATTACTACAGACAAGCTCTCACTCAAAGATGGCGCTCAACTTTCTACGAACACACTTGGTGAAGGAAGTGCAGGTAGCGTGTTTATCAAAGCCAGTAATGTCTCCTTAGAAGGAAACATCTCCTTCGGAGGCAATAATACTGGTATCTCCGCCCGTGTACGAGAAGATGCCACAAAAGCCATTAGTCCTGGAAACATCAGCATCATCACAGACAAGCTCTCACTCACAAATGGTGCTCAAGTAGGTGCCAGCACTGCTGGAGAGGGGAATGCAGGCAATATCGTTATCAACGCTGGTGAGGTTTCGTTTGCTGGAATAGCCACCGATGGCAAAGACACTTATGCCAGTGGTATCTTCAGCACAGTGAGAGAAACAGGCAGAGGTAATGGTGGAGAAATCCGCATTACTACAGACAAGCTCTCACTCACTGATGGCGCTCTATTTTCTACCAGTACTTCTGGACAGGGAAATGGAGGTAATATAACGATTAATGCTACAGATACTGTTTCCTTGGCAGGAGATGGCACTTTGGTCATAAGTGATGTCAACCCAGTAGACGCTGAACAAATCAAGCGCAATGGCGGAAACATAAGTCTCACCACAGACAAACTCTCACTCACCAATGGTGCTCAACTTTCTGCCAGCACTGGTGGACTAGGAGATGCAGGTAATGTTATCGTTTCCGCTCGTGAGGTTTCGTTTGCAGGAATAAGTAGCGATGGCCAAGACAATTATCCCAGTGGCATTTTCAGTAGGGTGCAAGACACAGGCATAGGTAATGGCGGAGAAATCCGTATTAGCGCAGACAAACTCTCACTCACTGATGGCGCTCTACTTTCTACCAGCACTTATGGACAAGGGAATGCCGGAAAGGTAAAGCTTGAGATTCGCAATGGTATCACAATTACGGGAGTCAATGATGGTACCCGTAGTGGTATCTTCAGTAATGTGAACACTGGGGCTGTGGGTAATGCAGGTGGGATTGAGATTAATGCGCGATCGCTCTCTCTAACCAATGGCGGTACTATCTCTAGCACTAATTTCAGCAACGGTACCGCAGGTAATATAATAGTTACGACCGCTAAAGACATCCGGCTGGACAATAAAGCATCTATTGAAGCCAACACCAGAAGGGGAGAAGGCAACATTACCCTCAACTCTGGCGACTTAATCTTGCGCCGCAACAGCAGCATCACCACTAACGCCACAGGTACAGCAACGGGAGGCAACATTACCATCAACACTGGTAACTTGGTAGCCTTAGAAAATAGCAAAATTACTGCCAATGCCGAAAAAGGTTATGGGGGCAATATCTTCATAACAACCACCGGCGGCAGATTTCTTTCACCAGACAGCGTCATCTCAGCCACTTCTGAAGCAGGTCCGCAGTTCAATGGAATTGTGCAATTTAACACACAGCTAACTGACCCCACTCGTGGGTTATTTGAATTGTCAGAAGCTGTGATCGACCCCGCTCAGCAGGTTGCCCAAAATCCCTGTTCCAAAGGTTTTGGTAGCAGCTTTACGATCACCGGACGTGGCGGACTTCCAACTGATCCCCAAAAAGTCCTCAGTAGTAATAATGTGCGCGTTGATTTAATTCAGCCTGTCACCAGGACAGTGAATTCAACAAGTACAACTTATAAGCAGCCATCTCAAAAACCACCTCTCAAAAAGATAGTACCCGTTCAAGGTTGGATATATAACGAAAAAGGTGAGGTGGTGCTGGTCGGTTATGATCCTACCAAGGTTGGTGTACAACGGGAACAGCCTGCACCTAATAGTAGTTGTGCTGCAGTGAAGTAGATGTGTGGGGTTAGGAACTGAAAGATAATTTCTGGGTATATCTAGGCAACTCTTCCGGAATGCCTATATAATTGAATGTATTCTACATTAGAGGCAAGCATGGAGGACATTCAATCAGTGACTATCAGCATCG